>Ga0302247_1000521_pt1 | contig 36277 bp, 32 predicted proteins | sample AAG_UR_Ile_MG_FD_193529 | JGI IMG/M metagenome (GOLD analysis project Ga0302247, IMG submission 193529) | Enriched activated sludge microbial communities from anaerobic digester in WTTP, New Holstein, Wisconsin, United States - AAG_UR_Ile | ecosystem: Engineered > Bioreactor > Anaerobic >...
TTCAAATACCTCCCACTTCCTGGTTACAACAAAACCCCTCTGCTCATCAACTGTGTTGATTCGCTAAAGGTGTGGGGCCTCCGCCCCCACGCCCCACCACTGACTACGTCAGTGGATTAGCTTTGGAATTAATCCATTTTAAGTGCGGTGATGATCAACGATGAAGAATCTGCACCAGCCTCGCGGCCGTCTCCTCATCGAGGGTCAGCTTCAAGGATAGCGGTTTCGGAGCGCCGATTTCCATACCGTTCGCATCTTTTTCGGTGATGGTCAGGTTGAAGATCATCGGTTCCGCTGCGCGTTTGGCGGCAAGTTGTTTTGACGCATCCTCTTCCTGTTCCATCTGCTGCAACAGAGCTTCTTGTTCGAGCTTTCGCTGCTTCGCATCCTGCTCCCACGTCGCCCAGTATCGCCTTTTTCTGAACGGACGGCAGTCTCTGTTCCCGAAAGGCCAAAGGGAGATTTTTATTCATTCGGTCTTTCATTTCATGGATGATCCTGATGATACGGTCTATGGAATCTCGATGCGCAAGATCCAACTGAAGGACAAATTTTGTCTTGGGCAGGGGCAGCTTGGATATGTCATCAATCAGAATACAGGGAATGTCTTCATAACAACCGTCGCAGCAGTTTACATAGTAACGCCATGTTTCCGCACCGAGTAGGCGGCGATCCACAATATGGATGAAGCTGCCGACGGCCAGAATATCAGGCGAGGTATCTTCGTTATACCAGATGCGGCAACCCAGGTCTTTTGCGCATCGATCCAGGGCGGTCTTCAACTGATTGTTTTCGGATTCGCAAAAGATGGTGTTGCGCCAGGCCAGGCCTGTCTCGCCGGGGACGGTCGAAGATATCTTCTCAATGTTTGATGATGCTTGCGCCGCTGCCAAATCTTTCCCTAAACCCATGCCAACGCCTGTGATAAAGGCTGATTTCAGAAAGTCGCGTCTCGATTTCATACCATTGGTCCTCTTTTACAAGTTGTGAGGTTCCTCTTTTGGCCATGGATTATCATGGCGTGCTGTTCCATACAACCATCGAACGACAACTGTCTGTCGCGAAAAAAGGAAAAAATGCTATAAATGCCTTGGATTGATTTTCAGGAGAGATAAATTATGGCGCAGGCAATGGAAAGTTCGGGGAATATGCAGAAAAAACTGGCCCGGCTCGGTCGGATGCTGCGGGCCTTCATGGGACGAGAGAAGGTTTCTTCGGCGGCCTTGGCGGAATCATTGCAAACGACAGTCCGAACGATACAGAGTGACATCCTGTTTCTCAAGGCGGCGGGATTCCCGGTCAAGGAAACGGCCAGGGGGATGTATTCTTTGGACAAAAGCCTGCTCAAGCACTTTGAGGTCTGCGACGATACGGAACTGGCCCTGGTAGTTGCCCTGAAAAACCTTATCCTCCAGCTTGGCCGTCCTTTTCAGAATGCCGCTGACGGTCTTTTCAATCGCCTCTACGATGTGGTCATGGCGGAACCGGTCTTTGTCAAGATCGATGAATCCGTCCCCCTAAATGGCCACCCCTTGAGTCGGATCGTCAAGGCCATCTGCATGAAGAAGCAGGGCCTTTTCAATATACGGTTTTTTCACCCTACGAGGTCATCGTTGAACCTTACAAGGTCGTTTACGTTGACGGCTTCTGGTATCTGGTGGTAACCGCCAAGATGAGTCCGTCAGCTCTCTGAGGCAATCCCGCCACCATTCTTCCGACCAACAGCCACCCTATCTATCCCGTGGGGGTCATCAAGGGAGATCTCGTCTATCCGCCCGTAGCGGAAATGGAAGCCGCCGTCCGGTGGTCCTCCCCACCGCGCGCTTTATCGGCGCCAGCGCCAGGACCATAGACCCTAACACCTGGGAAAGGCCATTCTCGTCAATATCGTCATGCTCGACGCCCTAAGCCGTTTAAAAATGGTCCATTTCAGCCGTGATGACTTCCAGGCGGCGATTGCCGCACGCTTGGCAACAAAACAACTGGCGATCAATCTCCAAGCATTTGATGAGGGTTACGGGATGGGTTAGGAGGAAATGCCGGCGAATAAAGAGGCGTGCCGGAGAGGTCTGCTCAAAACACGATTCAAATTGCCTTCCCGACGCGCAAGTTGCGCGGAAATAAAGCCGCTGACGACTGAAGGACCGCCGCCGACCCACATACCGTATCGCCAACCCTGATTTTCCGATGGAAATATCCCTCGACAGGCAAAAACATCCCCCATATATTCCAACCCATCAAAAACAATTCCTTATCAACTAATTATTTGGAGAAAAATTAGTGGCTGTCCCCAATTCCTTCCTAGAGTGACCCGGCCTTCATTTGTCAAGAATGAAGGCCGGGTGCATATAGTTTACTACTGCCGCAGGCCGGCGGCGTACTGCAGGATGTAACCAACGTCAGCCGCACCGACCTTCCCGTCGCCGTTGACGTCGGCGCCGGAGGTGGAATAGTTCTCCCGGATGCCCGCCGGCTTCAGTCCGGCCATGACTTTCAAAGCCAGCACGGCGTCGGCCAGATCGACCCTGCCGTCGCCGTTGATGTCGCCCTTGAGGGCCGTCGGGTCACCGGCCAGATCGCCGATCTGGTTGGCGCGGACGCCCACAAGAATCTGCCGCTGCCAGGGTTCTGACGCATTGAAGCTTGAATTGACCATCATCGCGTTGCCGTCGTTGCCGATGGCGCCTGCGAAGGCGACGCCCCCCGGCAGCGATGCGCCGAAGCTGCCGTCGGCGCTGACCGCCAGGGTCAGATTGCCCGTGTCGAAGGCGATCGTGCCGTCGCTGCGGCGCTGCTTGAATTTGAAGGCGCACACGCCGGCATTGTCACAGGCGATCGTACCGATCTCGGACATGAAAAGCATGGGCTTGCCCGCTTCGCTTTCCTGGCCGAAGCCGACCACGGCCCACTTGCCTGCCAGATCGGCCGTGGCGTAGGGTTTGTCTGCCTTCTTCATGAAGACATAGGCCATCCAGTTGTCGGAAAGATACGACCCCGACCCGCCTGCGATTCTGCCGTTTCCGGCAATGGCCCCCTGGAAGGCGCCGCTGCCGGCTGTCATACCGCCGTCCGGAGCAACCATGTAGGCCTGGTTCGTCTTGCCCGGATCGTCCCAGACATAATTGCTGCCATCGAGCTTCACGGAATTGGCCTTGCCGCTGTAGCTGTAGGTTCCGGCGCCGTTGAAGGTATGGATGCCTGAAATGGCCATATAGCCGCCGTTGCCGTCGGGCGGATCGGCGACCCCGGCGACATTGCGCTCGAATCCAAGGAAGTAATAGTCGCCGCTCAGGTCTGCATTGGAATAGGTCTTGCCCGTGTCGATCTTCGCCATGACCTGAAGCTTTTCCCACTGCGCGCTCGAGGTTCCGTCCTGAATCGCCATGTTGCCGTTGTCGGAGAAGACGATCCGGCTCTGAAACGCGCCCTGCCCCATATTTATGGTCAAATTGGTGCTGCCGTCCGTGTTCAGGGCGACCGTGTATGTGAACGGCTCCGTGAATGGCTTGATGCGCTGGCCCTGTTGGTTGATGCCGTCGTTCTTGACGCCCTCGAGCAGCCCCCCGCCGTCGGCGTAGAATGTGGCCTTTGCGGCCTCCGCATACCAGACTTTCGGATCATTCTCGTACTGCAGCGCCGCGGCGCCCCAGGTTCCGATGATGGGGCTCGTGATGGTCTCCGTGCCGCCCTGCACGACACCAAAGATCCGGCCGGCGATCGTGATCGTACCCAGACGGGCCGCACCTGAATTCGCTGCGACCGCGTAGTTCACCGTGCCGTTGCCCGTTCCGCTCGCGCCGGAGGTTACGGTGAGCCAGGCGGTGTTGTTGCTTACGGCGGTCCAGGCGCAACCGCTTCCGGCCGTGACCTGCACCTCATGGCTGCCCCCCTCCTTCGGCCAGGTCGCCACCTCATGATTGAGGGCATAGGCACAGCCGCCGCCCGCCGTCGCGAAGAAGGATTCCTCTGTGATGACGCCGGCTCTGACGGGTACGACGGCGTCATTGAAACTGAAGGTGTAGCCGGGCAGTGACGCTGTGACCTGATACAGCGTGTACTCACCCACGGTCACGTTCTTGACCATGTACATGCCGTCCTCTGAGGTGGCCGCTCCGCCGCCGGTGTAGGTCACCGGGAGCGGATCGCCCACCAGTCCGTCCGGCGTCCATTGTCGGACCGTGACGGTTGCGCCGGCCATGCGCTGATCCGGGTTGCTGCCCATGACCACGCGGCCAAGAATCAGACCCTTCTCAATGTTGTTACCGATGTCGTTATATTCGCTGGTCGTGCAAAGAACAAACGGCCGCAGCGCCTGCGTATTCTGCGACAGGATCATGTGACGGCTCAAAACCGGTTTGAAGTCGGTTCCCGAAGGTTGCGGGATGTAAAGGTAAAACATCTGTCCGACCGGGATGCCGGTCACCGTGAAGACGCCGTCTATGCCTCCTGCGTTGGCCACACCGATTTGCGTTCCCGGAGGCGTTCCTGTCAATGCCCAGGCCTGCACCTGCGCATCGATAAAACCGGTATTGCCGGTGTTCCGGACCCACCCGGAGAAGGATACGGTCTGCGGAGGTGGAGGCACACTCCCACCCTGGTAGCGGTAGTCGAAAACCATCGTGACGGCATAAACCCCCAGCGACGGCGTGGGCGCGGCGGAGCGGACATAGAGCAGGCCGTAGGATCCGTCGGCCAGACGGAAGGCATAGGCGTTTCCTTCCGTCAGCAGGATATACTCGGGCGTTTCATAGCCGGTGGTGGGGATCTCCGTGATCTGATCGAGGGTCTTGAAACCCAGATTTTGTATGGCCACGTTGGTTCCCAGCCACCCATAGGCCGAATAGGGCGGGCCGCCCTGGTAGCCGGTGATCTGAAAATCACCCGCCATATCGGCTATCTGATTGGTCGCAAACATGAATCCGACGGGCGGCTGCCCGGTGGCGACCAGTTCGCGGTTGACGCCGCCCGATGTGCCGCCGCCCGCGCCTTCCTTCAGATATATATAGGGAAAACGGGCAGGCAGGCTCTGGAATCCGGCGCCGCCGGGAATGGTGTATTCGCCGGCCAGGTTCAAGTCGCCTGTATTGTCCCTTTTATAATGGAAACTGACCTTGCCGCTTCCGCTGACGTTGTTTTCGATGCGCAACTGAATCGTCGTAGCGGCAGGCGTCAGCCCGTCTATAACGACCGCAGTACCGGACCATGTCGCCGAACCGCTGGCGGCGTCATAAATCTGCGGCGTCAGTTCCAGGCGCCCGGCGCTGTTCCAGACGCCCAGGTAGCGTGGCTCCGGGCCTTGTATCGTCAGGCCAGGCAGCACCGACATGCCGACAACGAAAGCATACTCCCTGCCTGCCTCCGTCATGCCCGCAAAATTCCTGAAGGTCACATCGTAAATCCAGGAGTTCTGCGGAAGGGGTTCAGGCGGAACCGAACTGCCCGTTAGAACAGCCCCTCCATCCGTGGCCGTCAGCACGCCTGCTTGCATATCCGCGTTGTGTACAAGGGTCATGGTTCCCATGCCGGGAAGATATCCGATCAGAAAGGACAGGTCAGATGCATGTTTTGGGAACACGAACGAATCCGGAATATGGATCGTGTTGGGCGGCGGCGGCTGAGAGCCCGTCACTACCTGAGAGAAATCGAAGTTGATGCTTCGATCCGGGTCGGTGTACTGGAGATTCTTCACATCCACAGAGAAGGCTCCCGTGGTTCCCGCCGTCCCGAGGAGCAGGAAAATGCCGATAAACAGCGTCAGGACGAGTTTGCCGATGACCGGCGGAAGGGGCGTTCGGGTCGATGACCGGTCCGTTTGTATTTTCTGAAACATGTTGACACCTCCAAAAACCGTTAGCCTTCGAGAAATTCGGATACGACTTCAAGAAGAGAGGATTCCTCCCCCATTTTAGACTTGATCTTGTTGACTTTCCTTCACATTCTGATGCGTTACGGCAAAATAGCCCGCCTCGGCTTCTTTTCTACCAGACTCCAACGCCCATATCAAGCACAAACCGTGCCGAAGTGTGGCCGACTTCACACTCTCAGAGTGATCATTTATGACGATCATTTTTCCCGGCAATACGGTTTCTGGCGGCCCTATGTCGAACAGGTAATCCATCGGTATCTCGACTGCGGCGATCCGCACAACGGCTTTGCCCGTGTGAAATGTATTGACTGCGGCCACGAACACCTGCTGGCCTTCTCCTGCAAGCGTAGCCATTTTTGTCCATCGTGCCATCAGAAGCGCGTGGTGGAATTCGGCGAATGGCTCTGCACGGATGTCCTCAAGAAGGTCCCCCCATCGGCATTTTATTTTCAGCATTCCGAAGATCCTGCGCCGTTATTTTCTCTATGACAGAAAGCTTCTGGCCAATCTGAGCCGGTGCGCCTGGGAATCGCTGAAGATATTTCGCCGGGAAAAGGAAAGAGGCGGGAACGGATAAGGATATCCCTTGCATCCTCGATGCGCAGGGGGATGAGAAGACCTTCCGGAGGAATTGGGCGCGTTTGATTCAGAAAATTTATCGTTATTCCGGGGACGGGACACCGCATTATTATTCGTGGTACTGAACATCTTCCTCACGGAGACGACCCGGTGCGGCGTGATCTTATCGTTTTTCTCTTCGCATTCTCCACTTATAGATTCTTAAGTGCGCCATATAAATAAAGGCGGGTCGTTATCGACCCGCCCGGAATTGTCCTGCTCTCATTCGCAGCGTCATACACCGTAAGCGTGAACGCCGATTTCCATTATTATGATGTCGTCTATGCCTTCTTTGCCGCCGGAGGTTTGTATGTCAGGCTTATGACAAACCCCACGAGCAGGAGGCCCGCCGCCACATACAGGGCCTGTTTGGGGATCTGGGCGAAAACCAGCGGCCCCACGATTCCGGCCACGCTCCATGCCGTCAGCATAAAGCCGTAAACCTTGCCGATATAGCCCGGACCGAAAGAGTCCGCTGCAAAGGCAGGCATGGTGGCGAATCCACCACCATAGCAGGCGAGAAGATAACAGGCGACCACAAGGAAGAAATAGTAGTTACCGATGATGCCCATGGCCACGAGGATGTAAAACACCGCCTGGGTGATGAACATCGTTGCAAACACAGCCTTCCGGCCTATGTTGTCAGAAATTTTGGCCCAAAAAAGACGTCCCAGACCGTTGAAGATGGCCGACACGGCTACGACCGTCCCACCCGCCGCGGCAAGAACCTTGACCAGTTGATCACCGGTTATGGAAGGATCCACCAGGGGCTTGTAGAGTTCCTGCGAAATGGGCGAAAGCTGGGAGATCAACCCCAATCCGGCCGAAACATTAAGGGCCAGCATGGCCCAAAGCATCCACCACTGCGGAGTTTTCACTGCTTCCCCGAACATGAAGGAACCCGCCGCGGATACACTGCCCCCCGCCGGCTTGAACCCCGCCGGTATCCAGCCTGCGGGCGGGTTTTTGTAGAACTGGGCGGCCCCGGTAACCAGGACCAGGAATATGGCTCCCCAAATGTAAAACGTATTGGCCACACCGGAGGACACTACCTTGCCCGTGGCATCGACGGCCTTGAAGCCGGCGATCATACCAGGGGCGATCTGCCCCATGAAAAAGGCGCCGGCGCCGAAACCCATGACGGCAAGACCGGTGACCAAGCCTCTTTTATCCGGAAACCATCGGATCAAAGTGGCGATAGGGGTCACATAACCGAACCCGTTTCCCAGCGCCGCGATGACCCCGAAGCCCAGGTAGAGGAGGTAGATGTTCCCCACCTGATCGGCAAATCCGGCAATGAGGGTACCCACGCCGAAGAGAACTCCACCGATGGTCGCCACAAACTTCGGTCCCTTCTTATCCACCAGGGTACCGCCAAAAGCAGCGGCGCAACCGATAATGCCCATAAGCAACATGAAGGTCAACTGCGTTTCTGTTTCTCCCCAACCATGGGCGGTCATTAGCGGCTTTTTGAAAACCGACCAGGCATAAACCGTCCCGAGGCAGAGCTGCATGACGATCGCCGCACCGGCGATCAACCATCTTTTTGATTCTAAATTTTCATTGCTCATATAACCTCCTAAAAGATTTACTTAGGTGCATCTTGTTGTGGTCGGCACAAACAGTACCGCTCGCGATTTCCTGTCCAAAAAGACGGCTGTGCCGCTGCCGCCGCAGCATGTAACAGATATTGTTTGAAAAGGCAATCAAAAGCTTCCGTCATTTTTGACTTATTTACGAATCTCTGCTATGAGACGCATCCTATTTATCCGGAAGGAGAACCGCATGGCAGAAATAAAAAGCACCCTCGATCTGATCATGGAAAGGACCAAGAACCTGGTCTTGACGGAAGAAGAGAAAAGGGACATCCAGGGCCGCGAGCGGCAGGCCCGAATCAGGGGCTGGGTGCAGCGATACCGCGACGGGTCGCTGACCGGCGACGACATCAGGGAATATCTTGCTAAAGAAGAAGGTACGGCGGCTTCCGGGATGGCCGCCCTGCTCCGGGAGGAATGCCTGACCCAGGTGGACCCGGAGGGAGACAACGGGAAGATCTTTTCACTCCTGCAAACGGCCCTGGCGATAAACACCACTCCGGTCGAGGATCTTATAGCGGATTTTCATGCGGAGGCGCAACGACTGAAGATCGATTCCGGCCGCAAGGCCCTGGCCGTCCTGTACACCCGGGGAATCAACGGCAGCGCCATCGTTCCCAACCCGAGCCTTGACCCGGAATGGCGCCGCGATCTGGAATCGGCGCGGGAACAGTTTCAGGAAAGGCTTCACAGGCTCAAGTAGGGAAACCAGTAGTCCCTGACGGCCTGAAAATTGGCCTCCACCGCCTGCTTGCCTATCACCGGTTCCCCATGACCGGGGAAGAGGAATTCCACGTCCAACTCCGCAAGTCTTTCGATGCTCGCCTTTAGCTGCTCGCCGCTTCCGCCCGGCAGGTCTGTCCGGCCGATCCCCTGATTGAAGATCACGTCCCCGGTAAACAGGGCCTTCGCCGTCGGCCAGTACAGGCAGATGGAAGCCGGGGTGTGGCCGGGGGTCCTGATGACCTGAAATGAAATCGATCCGACGTTCAGTTCTCCTTCCCGTAGAAAGAAATCCGGCTCCGGGATACGGAGATAACCGCCGGCCAGGTCACGGATATAGGTGTACTCCTCATCGTTAATGGCGAAAAGCGTCGGTTTGCCGAACATCCTTACCCCTTCGAGATGGTCGGGGTGGCCGTGGGTGGAGACAACCAGATCCACCGCCGCCAAAGCGACACCAGCTTCGTCCAGCCCCTGCCGGACGTGCCGGAAGAGGTGTTCATGACCCGGATCGATCAAGATACGTTTATCCTTATCGATCAAATAAGCATTACAATTGTTTTCCTGATAGTGCCTCCATATGAAGGCCCGGCAACCATCAAATATCTTCATCAGATCCGTCCCTTCCTGTTTTTTTTGTACCACCGCCACAATCTGTGGCCGGCCGTTGTCCCGCCCCGAAGCAGTCCACCTGTTTGTTTGTTGTCCGCTGTCGGCCGGAGGCTGGTGTTCACATCTTCGCGGCCCCGGGCATTTTAAGACGCTGATTCACATAAAGCGGCGAGAGACGCTGTCCCGCATTCAGATTCTTCAGGACACCAACCGTAGTCCGGTGCCTGCGGGCAATCGCTTCGAGAGAATCCCCTTTCTTCACGATATAGACGGAGGAGGCCTTTTTTGAACGTTTCGGTCGTTTAACGGCCTTTTTTGAGTCCCCTGCATCTCTAACGGCAGGCTCCCGGAGGACAATGACCTTGCCGGCATAAAGGGTATCCTTGGCCTTCATACCATTAAGTTTCAGCAGGGAAGTCATGGTTGTCCCGTATCGGGCGGCGATTGCCTCCAGGGTATCTCCCTTTTTTACCCGGTATTTTACCTGGGCAGTGGTCGATGGCTCCCGTTCGGGAGTCTTCCGCTCCGGTCGTCCCGTCTCTTTCTCTTCGTCCTTCGAAGTCTCCGGTGCGGGAACTTTGATCTTCTTCCCCGCATAAAGGGTGTCTTTAGCCTTCATCCCGTTGATCTTCATCAATACCGGGTAAGTGGTGCCGTGTCGGGCGGCGATGCTGTCGAGGCTGTCTCCTTTGACGACGGTATAGTAGCTGATGGCGTCCCCTCCATCCCCGGCCGGTCTTTTCCCCCGCTCCCCTTGTCCTTCCCCGCGGCCGGGCTTGCCGCCGGCGGGCGAAGGAATGATAATTTTCCGGTTCACATAGAGGGGGTCCCGGGGCTTCATGTTATTGGCTTTCAGGATAAGCAGCGGGGAGACGCGGTATTTCCTCGCGATCCGGTCCACGCTTTCCCCTCTTTTCACCATATGGAAGACGGGGGCGGTCTTCTTGTCGGTCCCCTTCACTGCCTTCCGTACCGGCACCGGTTCTTCTTCGACAGAAGCCGTGATCTTCGCCGCGGTTTTCTTCGGTGATGAAACTGCTTCCCGCCCGGTTGTTTCTGGCTTTGGCGGTTCCGCTTCCCTGGGAGGAACCTCCGCTTGAGACGGCGACGTCTTCCGGACGCTCTCCTCCGCCCGGGGTGTTACTTGAGATTGAGCGGGAGGATCCGGATCCTGCTTGGCAACCACAATCGGCAGGGTCCGCGGCGTCGTCGTCGAGAGAAACTCCACGGCGGATTCGGCGATCGCCGCGGCGACTTCGTTCTGGAACTTGCGGCTTCGGAGTTTCTTTTCCTCGGCGGGATTGGTGATGTAGGCGGTCTCTACAAGTATGGATGGGACCTCCGGAAGCTTGAGGACCATAAACGGGGCCTCCTGAACGGCGGAGAACTTCACCCGGTTTACGGCAGCCATGTTCTTCAGGATGAGATTCCCGAAGTTTTTCGATGAGTTCATAGTCTGGGTCTGAAACATGTTCAGAATGATGGGATCAGATTCTTCCTTGGCCCCGTCTCCGTTCCCGGCGCCGCCGACGATATCGGCCAGGTTTTCGTTTCTGGCCAGAATTTTCGCCGCTTCATTGCTGGCCCCGCGCAGGGACAGGACATATACGGAACTGCCGCAGGCCTGGCGGCTCCGGGCGGCATCGGCATGGATGCTGAGGAAGAGATCGGCGCCGTATTCCCTGGCGATCTTCAGGCGCTTCTTGAAAGAGACATAATAATCCCCTTCCCGGGTTAGAAAGGCATAGTATCCTTCCCGGGCGTTGAGGTTGTCCCGCACCTTTTTGCTGATTTCCAGGACGATCTTTTTCTCCTGGGTGCCGTGGCGGCCGATCGCCCCCGGATCTTCCCCGCCGTGACCGGGGTCGATGACGATGACCTTGTCCTTGGTGTACTCCTTTACCCGTTCCCGGTCCTCCTGCTCCTTCCTTGCAACCTCCGGCAGGATGATGTCGATCACGATGCGGTCCGGCTTGCCTTCGAATTTTTTAACCCGGAATACCTTGGTTTCGGTATGGGCGGTCAAATGGAGATCGACCAGCACCCGGTTTTCCGTAGGAGCAGAGACGGTTATCTTCTCAAGGCCTGGTTTCCTGATGACGATAGACCGCGGTTTGGTCTTGATGTATTGGGCGTCGTCGATCTCGACGCCGAGGTGCATGTCCTGCTTGACGATGCGATACCGGGCCTCTTCATTCGTATCGATAACGACACGGGTATGATCCGGCGCCGCCCAATGTCTTATGTTCATTACATTAGTCTCGGCGCATCCCGGCGAAGACCATACGGCCACAACCAGTATCGCCCATAAGAACATCAGCCTCCGCCATGGATTTCCCTTTACCGTCAGCATGGTTAGCAACTAACAAATTTCCTCGGCTACTGCAAGGAAAGGTTGCGGGTAGGGAGACACACCGGCGTTTGTCCGTTTGCAACCTTTACTTTACCGTTAAATATTGTTGACAAGCCCGCCGGTAAATGCGATTCCAGCGCGCAGCCGACAAAAAGGAAAAACGAACGGACAATGCCGGATAATCATTTTAAGGAAGCATTATCGAATCCCGCGGTCTTCCCGGTAACTTGGGAACTGGTGCCGGGCCGGGGCGCCAGGGAAGCGGCCCAGGAGAAGGTCATAACCCTCGCCGGCCAGGCGGCCTCCGGGGGAATGATCCATGCCCTGACCCTGACCGACAATCCGGGCGGAACCCCGGCCATGTCCGCCGATTTCATGGGAAGTGAAATCGTCCGCATAGGCATCGAGCCGCTCGTCCATTTCACATGTAAAGACAAGAACCGCAATGCCATCGAAAGCCAGCTTTACGCCCTGGATCGGGCGGGAGTTCGGAATCTTCTTGTGATGAGCGGTGATTATCCGGTTTCGGGCCATCAGGGGAGACCAGCGCCGGTCTTCGATCTGGACCCGGTTCATATCCTCCAGTTGATCTCGGAGATGAACCGGGGGCTGGAGTATCCGGGCAGCAAAGGGGTCATCCGGCACCACCCCTGCGATTTCTTTGCCGGCGCCGTTGTTTCGCCCTTCAAGGCAACCGAGGCGGAGCAGATGGCCCAGTATTACAAACTGAAAAAGAAGATCGCCGCGGGGGCTCAATTCATCGTTACCCAACTGGGATACGACGTGAGGAAGTTTCATGAAGTTTTGCTGTTCATGAAGCAAAACGGCTTCAAAATTCCGCTGTTGGGCAACATCTACATCCTGCCGTACGGCGCCGCCAAAATGATGAACCGCAACGAGCTGCCCGGCTCCGTCGTGACGGACAAGCTCCTCACGGATATCGACCGGGAGCGAAACGATCCTGACAAAGGTTTACAGGCAAGAAACTTGCGCGCCGCCCGGCTGTATGCCATCCTCAAGGGCATGGGTTACAGCGGGGTTCATATCGGCGGGCACAACATCAAATATGACCAGGTGATGGATATCATCCTGCAAGGGGAAGCCCTTGCCTCCCAATGGACCAGTCTTATCAGGCACTTCGATTATCCACTTCCGGATGGCTTTTATTACTATGAGCGCGATCCGGACACGGGCCTCAACCGGGAGAAGCCGGTCGAAAGACGGCACCGGCCCGATGAGTCCGGCGGTGAAGGCGCCTATCTTTTTGCGCGCTTCATCCATCAACTACTGTACGAGCCGGGAAAGAATCTCTACGGCATGATGAAGATACTCTGCAACAAGGTGCAGGGAAGCGGCATGGAAGGTGTTTTTCACCGTCTGGAGCACTTGGTCAAGGTCGCCCTTTTCGACTGCCGCGACTGCGGGGATTGCGCCCTCATCGACGTGGCCTACCTATGCCCCATGTCCCAATGCCCGAAAAACCAGCGCAACGGGTCCTGTGGCGGCAGTTTCCAGGGTTGGTGCGAGGTTTATCCCGGGAAGAGGCGGTGCATTTACGTCCGGGCCTATGACCGCTTGCAGAGGCACGGCGGGGAAGGTCAACTGGAGGAGGACATCACCCCCCCCTGCAACTGGGATCTTTATCAGTCATCATCCTGGATCAATTACTATCTCGGGAAGGATCACGCCTCCAGAAGGCAGGACGCGGAATCAGCAGCACATCAATCCCGTGGTGAGTGAAAAATCTTCTTTGAACAGCCCAAGGTATCCGGACTCCCGAGACAGCATGAGTCGCCGATCAGGCGCACGGCAAAAGAGGTGATTTTATTCATTGAAGATTCTGAAAGAATATAGTAGAAGCTTCCGGCATGGGCGATTAGCTCAGATGGATAGAGTGTCGGCCTCCGAAGCCGAAGGCCCCGGGTTCGAGTCCCGGATCGCCCACCATATGAAATCAAGGGGTTGGCTAAACACGGCTGACCCCTTTTTCTTTTAGACCTTTGAAAAGGGGCTTCACCGCGGATCAGAAATTTTTTTCGCTTCTCAATAGTTAACGTATAAATCTCATTCTTTACGAGGTGTTAAACTCTATCACGAAACGGCGAAGAACATTTGATTCGCTGCTTGCGAACCATTTTTCCGCGGTTACGCAAAGATCTCTCTTTGTCAATGCCGTTTGTTTGCCGCTCCCGGCAATATTTTACTCAAAATATTGTAATTATTCAGTAAACTAACGATCTTTCTATCGAAAAACGTCCTTTGAATTGGCTGAAGGCGTGTGCTCATTTTCCCGGAAGGATGATTGACAAAATCAAGTATTGACCGGTATATTGCGGTCATGAGGGCGATGTTTATTCAAAACCGCTAACGGAAGGATAGACGGGATATGGAGAAAAGAAACCTGGGTAAAAACGGTCCGGCGGTATCGGCACTGGGATTGGGTTGCATGGGCATGTCAGATTTCTATGGTCGCAAGCGCGACGATAAAGAATCCATTGCCACCATCCAGAAAGCGATTGATTTGGGGGTCAATTTTCTGGACACTGCCGACATGTACGGACCATTCATAAACGAGGAACTGGTGGGAAGGGCGATCAAAGGGCGGAGACATGATGTCTTTCTGGCAACAAAATTTGGCATCGTCCGCAATGCAGATCCGGATTACCGCGGTGTAAATGGAAGGCCGGAATATGTAAGATCTGCCTGTGAGGCAAGTCTGCGACGCCTAAATGTGGATGAAATCGATCTTTACTATCAGCATCGCCTTGATCCGGAGACGCCAATAGAAGAGACGGTTGGCGCCATGGCAAGACTCGTCCAAGAGGGCAAAGTTCGTTACCTGGGTCTGTCCGAAGCCGGTCCGCAAACAGTTCGCCGTGCTCACGCCGAAAGCCCGATCACGGCTTTACAGAGCGAGTATTCCCTGTGGACGCGAGATCCGGAAGCAGAGCTATTCCCCTTATGCCGTGACCTTGATATCGGCTTTGTTGCCTACAGCCCCCTGGGAAGAGGATTTCTGACCGGGGGGATCAAAAAATATAGTGATTTGGCTGAAGACGATTACCGTCGAACCACCCCGAGGTTTCAAGGAGACAATTTTCAGAAGAATCTGGAACTGGTAAGCCACATCTCAGAAATGGCGACGGAAAAGGAATGTCGGCCGGGGCAGTTGGCGCTCGCCTGGATACTGGCCCAAAACGAATACATCGTACCGATCTTTGGAACCAAGAGGAGATCCTACCTGGAAGAGAACATTGCCGCCATAGAAATGGATCTGACGGCAGACGATATGAAGCGTATCGAGGAAATTTTCCCGAAGGATGTCGCCGCCGGCGCCCGCTATCCGGAAGCGATGATGAAACTGATCGGCAAAGCGAAATAATTAGAACTAAAGGGCAAAAAATCAAGGGCAGTTATCTTTATTGGAAGTTGAGGAATATGAACGACAGAGGCAGTCTCAAGGAATATGTCCGGGGACATCTAATAGTGGGCGACGGGGCGATGACAAGCTGGCTGCACCAGCAAGGCGTTCCCATCGGTTGGTGCGGAGAGGAATTGAATCTCTCGCGACCGGATCTCATCCGGGAAAGCCACCGGGCATATTACGCCGCCGGCGCCCGCCTCATCGAAACCAACACCTTCGGCGCCAACCGCGACGCCCTGGCGCGCCACGGTCTGGCCGACAGCGTTTACCGCATCAACTGGAAAGCGGCCGGCCTGGCCCGGGAGGCGGTCGGGCCCGACGCCTGGGTAATGGGCAGCATGACCGCCATCAGCGCCGGGCGGGTGCGTCATGAAGTCCTGCCGGGACACCGGGATATATTCATTGAGCAGGCCGAAGCTTTGCTGGCGGGCGGCGTGGACGGCCTTATCCTGGAGACCTTCCTCGATCTGGCAGAGCTCCTCCTGGCCTTGCAGACCCTGCGGCCCCGCACCAATTTGCCGATCATCGCCCAACTGGCCTGCATGGAGGTGGGAAAGACCCGGGACGGCCATTCCGTCACGGAGGCGTTCCGCCTCCTGACCGATGCCGGGGCCGACGTCATCGGCCTCAACTGCCGTCTTGGTCCCGCCGAGCTGCTGCGCACCATGGAACAGGCTGTCGTCCCCGCGGGCGCGATCCTCTCGGTGTTTCCCAACGCCGGCCGCCTCGGCATCATGGAAGGGGAATTCGGATATACCTCCTCACCAGCTTATTTCGCCGATCGGGCCCGGCAGTTCCACGCCCAGGGCATCCGGATCATCGGAGGCTGCTGCGGCACCACTCCGGATCACATCCGGGCGGTCTCCTCGGTCCTCAAGGATCTGCGGCCCCTGGCACGCATCAATCCGGAAACGCCACCGGAACCGGCGCCGGCGCTCCGTCCCGCCGCTATCTCAAGCGTGGGGACCGGCACCATAACGGACACGGTAAAAGAACGCCCCACGGTGCTCGTGGAATTCGACCCACCTAAAGACCTGGATATCGAGAGATACATGATCGGGGCGGCGTCGCTGCAGGATGCGGGGGCCGACTCCATCACCATGGCCGACAACTCCCTGGCCCAGACGCGGATGAGCAATCTGGCCCTGGGGGCCATCGTCAAGATGCGCCTGGGCATCGATCCCCTTATCCACGTCGCATGCCGGGACCGCAACCTCATCGGCCAGCAGTCTCACCTCATGGGGCTTCACGCCCTGGGTATCCATCAGATCCTTGTCGTTACCGGCGATCCGGCGCGCTTCGGCGATCTTCCCGGCGCCAGTTCCGTCTTCGACGTCTCCTCCTTCGATATGATCCGCATGGTCAAGCAGCTCAACGCCGGCATCTCTTTTTCCGGCCAGCCGCTTCGGGAGCGGGGACGTTTTGTGGTCGGTGCCGCCTTCAATCCCCATGTCGCCAATCTCACCGGCGCCTTCAATCGCCTGGGGAAAAAGATCGAAGTCGGGGCTGATTTCATTCTAACCCAGCCTGTTTACGACGTGAAAACCATCGAGATGATCGCCGAGCGGACCCGGCATCTGCCCGTGCCCATATTCATCGGCATCATGCCCATCACCAGCGCCCGCAATGCCCAATTCCTGCACAACGAGGTGCCGGGGATCCGCCTCACCGACGGGGTGCTCAAGCGCATGGCCAAGTACCCCGTCGCGGGCCCCGATGCCCGCCGGGAAGGTCTGGACCTGGCACGGGAACTCCTTGATGCGGCCCGGGAGTGTTTCCGGGGATTTTATCTGATGACGCCGTTTTCCTATTACGAGCTGACCGCGGCGCTGACCCGCCATGTGAAGGACGCCGACGGCGGGTGAACGGAACCGGGGCTTAATGTTGACCAGCACGGCACGTCCCCAGTTTTTTATTTGGAGCCGACAGCCAAATGCATTGAACATCTTCAGGACGCCGTCTGTCAGACCATCGGCATCTACCCCTACCGGGAGGCCAAAACGGCAAATCCGCGGGCCGTGGTAGGCCTTACGGACACCTCGGCCCGGGTGTTGCCTCCTTAGGCAGATGGAAGACCATACGTTGCGTTTCGCTGCCCTCTATTCCCTGTTTGAAGAGGTGGCGGACCATGTCGCCGGGCCATTCCTGGAACGGTGCTCCTGGCGTGAACTGACGGAGGGGTGATAAAGACCTTGAACAAAGGGCGGATATGGGCAGGCAAGACTCCCACCCGGATATTAGCGAGCGGCGGCACTGCCGGAATCGCCGCCACCGCTTGTGAAATCAAGCACCGGCGCTTGCCGCCTCGATTTTCTTGCCGAGCATCTTCTGATGGCCCTCCGTCTGCTTGATGATTTCCTTCACCAGCATTTTGAACTCCATTTCCTGCGTCTTGATCATCTCCCCGTATTTCGACTCCAGGAGGGACTGCTCGATATCCCGAAGGATATACAGGGCCTGTTTTCTGGACAGATCCCCTTTTTTCATCTTCGTGATGTTGTTTTTTACACCGGTCACAGCCGTATTGACGGCAGCGGGGCTGATGGGCCTCCCCACGGCAAAGGCATCGGGATTACTTTTCAAAAGCCGGATCATCGCCTCGATGTTCCGGGCGTGCTGCACCTCGGCCTCAGCGATGGCCTGCCACGTTTCGGCTTCGCTGTCCCATGCCTCCCCGCATACCTTGTAGAAATCCGCGATGACCAGTTCCAGTTGCGCCATGGACTCCAATGTCTTGACCATGTTTGCCAGTTCCAGTTGATTCATGATCTACCCCTCCTTCACCGAGCAGTGAATGAAATAACCGCCCGTGCCCCGATTAACGATTCCCATAAGCCCTGTCAAGGATTTTTAGACGCCGTCGGGACTGCGGCACTTGACATCCACCGCTGTTATTCCTATAAGCAGTGCTCGGGGATTAACCGGCAGGCGCTGACTCATTGAATAAGATCTATGGCTAAGCGAGACAAATATACCTTCAGTTTCTGGGAAAAGCTATTGCTGCGCCTGGCGCCGCCCATAGCCGCCGGGGCAATCAAGCTCTGGAACCGCACCTGCCGGGTGGTCGTCCGGGAAAACGAAGGACGGGAGTTCGCCGCCCTGCATGAGAACGGCGGCTGCATCTATCCGACCTGGCATCAGCGAATGTTCTGGTTTTTCCATGACTTCGGCTCCCGCCACGTCACCATGATGATCAGCCGCAGCAAGGACGGCGAATATGCCAACGCCGTGGCCCTGCGCCTGGGTTTCTATTCCGTCCGGGGCAGCAATTCCCTGAAGGGGCGCGAGGCCATGTATTATCTCGTGGAACTGCTGAAAGAGCGGGCCGGCCACAAGGCGGGGATGATGGCGGACGGCCCGAACGGGCCTCCCCGACAGCTCAAGATGGGAACCATCAAGATCGCCAGGGAAACCGGACTGCCGATCATCCCCATGATGTACGGCGCCAAGCGGCGCATCGTTTTTCAATCCTGGGACCGATATTTCCTACCTTGTCCATTTACGGACATCGTCGTCCTTCACGGCGAGCCGGTTTTCGTTCCTGTGGATGCCGACGAAGAGGAATGCGAGCGCCTGCGCCGCCTGGTCACCGACCGGATGAATGAGATGGCCGACCGTTGCGACACCTGGTGGGGAGGAATCCCGGTGGGCAAGCCGGGTTTCGACCTGCCTGCCTCCTCCTGACGCAAACGGGCCTGTTCAATAATCGGGAAGGCAAATCATTCCGGAAGCTCCTATCTCCTGAGATGTCATGCTTTTCTACCATTGCCGGCGCCGTGCCTGCTAACAGTTATCCATATATTCATAAATATTCAGGAAATCAGGTCGAAGGCGTCGCGGATCAACTCCACCTCCGGACCGGAAGGGAGGAGATGCACCGCCACCACGTCGAACCGGGCAGGGATGTCGAACAGGCCGTGACGGTTGAGATAAAAGGCAGCGAGGCGGGACAGTTTCTGCCGTTTGGCAAATCCCACGCTTTCCTCGGGGGATCCGAAACGGGCGGACCGGCGGGTGCGGACTTCCACAAACACCAGGGTCTCCCCGTCCCGGGCCACGATATCCAGCTCGCCCAGGGGGCAACGCCAGTTACGGGCAAGAATCCTGTAGCCGGCCCGGGCAAGACAGTCCGCCGCAATCTCCTCCCCTTGCCGTCCGGCGCTGATCCTATCCCTGGTCATTGGAGGATAAGCTCGTAATTTTCCTGAGTTGTCTCTTTAATGTGGAAGGACCGGCGATGGATCTTGCAGAAGCCGTGCTCCCGGATCGCCTGGCGGTGCTCGGCGGTTCCATAGCCCTTGTTCTTGAAGAAATTGTAGTAGGGAAACTGGCGGTGATAGATCTCCATGATCCGATCCCGGCTGACCTTGGCGACTATGGAGGCGGCGGCGATGGATACACTCCGAGCGTCCCCCTTGACGATCGTCTCCTGGGGAATCTCCAGGGGCACGCTCTGGTTTCCGTCCACGAGGAGGCAGTCGGGAACGACCTGGAGATCGGCGACGGCCTCCCGCATCGCCAGGAGGGTCGCCCGAAGGATGTTTAGCTCATCTATGGCCCAGGCGTCCATTACGCCGATCCCCACGGCCAGGGCGTCGGCGCGTATCACCTCGAACAGTCGTTCCCGGCTCCGGGAGGTGAGTTTCTTTGAATCGTTGATTTCGGGGTGGGAATATCGATCCGGAAGAACGACGGCGGCGGCAACGACGGGACCGGCCAGGGGTCCCCGGCCCGCTTCGTCGATCCCTGCAATGAGCCTGAATCCTCGTTGCCGGGCCCGTTCTTCAAAATAATTCATGCCTTGAAGACAGTGGTCACGACTTCCCTTCCTCTTTTATCCGGGCCTTTTTGCCTTTCAGGCCCCGGAGGTAATACAGGCGGGAACGTCGGACCCGGCCCCGGGTGACGACCTCGATCCGGTCAATGATCGGGGAATGAAGCGGGAAGGTGCGCTCCACGCCGATCCCGTAAGAGATCTTCCTTACGGTAAAACTGCTGCAACTGCTCCCGCGCCGCTTTCTGATGACGACGCCTTCGAAGGCCTGGATGCGGGACTTCTGACCTTCGATGATCCGGACGAAGACCTTGACGCTGTCCCCCGGCTTGAACACGGGCAGATCCGTCCTTATCTGTTCTTTCTCAATCATTTCAATTACATTCATAACTCTCAACACCTCGCGTGATTATTGTCTTCCATCTAAAATACGACCCAGTTTGCCGTCCTCTCCGGGCACACGGCCGAAAGCCGGCGCTTACCCAATCGGACGGCATATGATGAGCATTAAGCTTCGCTTACCCTCCGCCGGCCCCGACGCGGATACTCAGCACCCGAAGAGCCTGTCCAGCACCACCGCCACGGCGGAGCGCACGGACAGGTGGTTATAGCCGTCCGAACCGCCCCGTACCGGGGCCAGGGAGTAATCAGCCCGGGCGACGATGCCGTCCGCCAGACCCCATCCGGTGCCGAAAACCAACAGCCAGGGGGTGTCTCCTTCCGCGAGCAACTTCCGCAACTCTCCGTAGGATATCAACCCCTTCTCCAGAGCGGCGCCGGTGGCGACCACCCGGGGTGCCTTGCCGGCGTACTCCCCGATTTCCCGACAGACCTGCTCGAAATCTTCCCGGACGCACACCCCGGAAAAGGCCTCCCGTCGGGAGTGGTTGTACTCCGCCCCGTATCCCCGCCGCCAGTGATCGATAATGGTCTCGACCAGGGACCGCTGCGCCGCGATGGGCGTCACGATATAATAGCGGGCGATGCCGTAAGTCCGGGCCGCCCTGGCGATATCGTGGATATCCAGGTTGGCCACCGCGGTGGTCACAACCTGCCGGTGCTTGTTCAGAACCGGATAATGCAAAAGAGCGAGATAACATTCAGGCTGCGCCGCCACGATAATACCCCGGGATATGCATTCCCCGCCTGCCACACGGATCTCTGCTCGGACGTTATCGGCGGGCCTGTTTAACCTTTACGGGCTGAACCGTCACCTCCCCGGACGTGTTTACCGGCGATTCTCCTTTTTCCGCCGCCTCCAGTTCCCGGAGGCATGTCAGGTCGGCCTCGGAAAGGTCCACCCCGGTTAGCAGTTCGGGACGGCGGCGCCAGGTCCGCAACAGAGATTGCCGGCGGCGCCAATTTTCAATTTCCCGGTGATTTCCGTTTACCAGTACATCCGGAACTTCCCAGCCCCGGTACTTTTGGGGTCGAGTATAGTGGGGATGTTCGAGGAGTCCGGCGGCGAAGGAATCCGCACGGGCGGATTCGCTGTTGCCCAGGACGCCGGGAATGAGCCGGGCCACCGCATCCACGACCACCATAGCGGCGAGTTCGCCCCCGGTGAGGATATAGTCGCCGATTGAAAGTTCACGGTCCACCAGATGCTCCCGGACCCGCTCATCGACGCCCTCGTAATGGCCGCAGATCAATAAGATCCGCTCACATACGGCGAGTTCCGCGGCAATTTCCTGGCGGAACGGCGCGCCCTGGGGACTCATCAGGATCACCGGGCCCAACTCCGGCGGCATCGCCAGGGCATCCAGGGCCAGGGCCAGGGGTTCCACCTTCATAACCATGCCCCCGCCCCCGCCGTAGGGGGCGTCGTCGGTCACCCGGTGCTTACCCGGGGCGTAGCTCCGGATGTCATGGACCTGGAGGTCGATTAGTCCCCGTTCCCGGGCCTTCCCGAGGATGCTGCCCGCGAATGGGGAAACGAACATCTCCGGGAAGAGGGTGAGGATATCGAAGCGCATCCGCCGGCCTCACAAACCTGTAAGCAGCCTTACCGTAATGACCCGATTGGTACGGTCCACGTTCCTTATCACTTCCTCGATGGCGGGCAGCAGCCGCTCCTCGCTCCCGCTCCGGCAGACATAGACGTCATGGCCGCCCGTGGGGAATATCTCCGCGATCCTGCCCAAGGAAGCACCCTCCTCCGTCCGCGCTTCCATACCGATGAGTTCATGCCAGTAATATTCGCCCTCCGGGAGCGGCGGCAGATCGCCCATCGGCGATAGGATCCGGCAGCCCACCAGGGACCCGGCGTCGGAAAGATTGTCCACGCCCGCCAACTCCAAAAAGAGGCCGGACTTTCCCCAGCGGCTCCGGCGTATGGGAAAACGCTCCCTTTCCCGTCCCGGCCCGTCCAGATAGACCGCCTCCAGGCGGGGCAGCAGGCTTCCCGGATCCGTCAGATAGGAGCGGACCTTGACGCCGCCACGGCAGCCGTGGACCTTGACGATTTCGCCGATTTCAAAGAACTCCGTCACCCTATTCGATAATTTCCAGAACGGTCCGTTTCCGGATCTTGGTGGAAGCCGCGCTCAATACCGTACGCATAGCTTTTGCGGTTCTCCCCTGTTTGCCGATAACCTTGCCCAGGTCTTCCTTTGCTACCCTCAGTTCGATGACAGACGTCTGCTCGCCGACCACCTCGGATACCTCGACCTGATCGGGGTGATCCACCAATGCCTGCGCCATGTATTTGATCAACTCTTTCATCGCTTTCACCTCCACTGGATTAGTCCGTTAAACCTTTTCAAGATGTCGACTCGAAGAGCCCATTGCCCGGCTTTTATCCCTTTTTCCTCAATAGCTGAGATACGGTGAGGGTAGGTTTGGCGCCCTTGGACAGCCAATCCTTGATCCGGTCGTCTTTGAGACTTACGCCCTCCATGTCCTTGGCGGGATCATAATACCCCAAAACTTCCAGGAAACGGCCGTCACGCGGCGATTCCGAATCCGCCGCCACAATCCTGTAAAACGGTTTCTTGTGTCCACCCATGCGGGTCAATCTTATTTTTACCGCCATCCTCTTTACCGATCACCTCCTGTTGTTGTTCTTGCCGGCATTTTGCCGATCGAAAGATCGGACCATATATCATATCTTTTTCTTATTTAAAAGGGAAAATTTCCCCGACGGAGGGCCTTCATTCCCTCCTTGGAAGTCATCTTCTTCATGATCTTCCGCATATCCCCATAGTTCTTCAAGAGGCGGTTGACGTCCTGAACCGTGGTACCGCTCCCCAGGGCAATGCGCTTCCGTCGCTGGCCATCGATCAGGAGATGGTTCTGGCGCTCCTTTTTGGTCATGGAATCGATGATCGCCGTCACCCGGACCAGTTCCTTCTCATCGGGATCGATCTGCTTGAGGGCCTTGATCTTGTTCATACCCGGAATCATGGAAAAGATGTCCTTCAGGGATCCCATCTTTTTGATCTGCAGCAGTTGATTCCGAAAGTCCTCCAGGGTGAATTCATTTTTCCGGATCTTCTTTTCAAGTTCCCGGGCCTGCTGCTCATCTACCGTGGCCTGGGCCTTTTCCACCAGGGAGATGATGTCTCCCATCCCCAGGATCCGCGTCGCCATGCGATCCGGATGGAAGACTTCCAGGGCCTCCACCTTTTCACCGACACCAACGAATTTGATGGGCTTGCCCATGACGGCCTTCAGGGACAAAGCGGCGCCTCCCCGGGCGTCGCCGTCGAGCTTGGTCATGATGACACCGTCGATCCCCAGGCGCTCGTTGAAGGTCGCGGCGACATTCACGGCCTCCTGACCGGTCATGGCGTCGGCGACAAAGAGGATCTCCGCGGGCTGGACGACCTCCTTGATGCGGCTCAATTCCGCCATCATCTCCAGGTCGATATGGAGCCGCCCGGCGGTGTCGATGACGAGCGCCTCATAGCCCCGGCTCTTGGCGTCTTCCACGGCCAGGCGACATATCGTCACGGGCTCCTTGACATCTCCCGCTTCGAATACCGGCATGGAGGCATCTTTCCCCAGGATCCGCAACTGATCCACGGCGGCGGGACGATAGACATCCACCGAGACCAGCAGGGTCCTCTTTCCCTGCTTCGTAATGTATTTGGCAAGTTTGACGGCGGTGGTCGTCTTGCCGCTCCCCTGGAGGCCCACCAGCATGATCGGCGCGGGGAAGCGGCTTCCGAACCGGAGCTGGCTGCTCGTCCCCCCCATCAGTTCCACCAGGCGGTCATGCACGATCTTCACCACCTGCTGCCCAGGACTGATGCTTTCGACGACCTCCTGGCCCAGGGAGCGGGTCTTTACGTCCTCGATAAAACTCTTCACCACCTTGAAATTTACATCCGCTTCCAGAAGGGCCATGCGGATCTCCTTCAGGGCGCCCTGGATGTTCTCTTCATCCAGGCGGCTCCGGCCCTTCAGTTTCTTGAAGACGGCATCGAGTTTTTCGGTAAGATTTTCAAACATAAACCACCTTGTTGGCAACCTGTATCAGTTTCTCTTGATCGCGCAGTTCAAACCTTTGACCTTGCCCGCCATTTCACCGGCGGCTTTCTCCGCCGCCACCCGCGTCTGGTAGCCGTTGACAACCACCCGGTACCATTTGCCCTTGCCGGGGATTTCCGTATCGACGATCTCCGCCCGAAATCCCAGACCGCGGAGCTTATCCTTCAACTGCTGCGCCTTGTCCCGCTCGTGGTATGACACCACCTGGACGGAAAATGTCCCTGCACCCGGTTTCTTTACCTCTTTTCCGCCCTCGGGCGCCGGGGGAGGCGCCGCCGGCGATACGTTCATCGGGTCCGGAGCTGAACCTTTACCGGCGTTCAGGCCTTTTGCCGCCGGGGGAGCTACCGGTGGCGGAGCCACGGTGGCCGGAGCGAGCGGGGGCGGGGGTGGAGGCGCCTTCTCCTCTTCCGCCCCCGGCGGTTTGGCCGGCGCTCCCGGAACCATGATCACCGCCGCCGGGGGCGCCGGCGTCTCCTTTTTCTCCTCCACAAGGAGCCCGTTGCCGGCATCCCCTTGTTTTTTCGTCAGGGTATCAAAGAAGGTGAGCTCCGTAACCTGGCTTTCCTGACCATCGCCATTTCCCTCCGGGGACGCCTTGGCAAAGAACGACCCTATACCGGCAGCGATCCGGCCCGGGATCCCCCTGGCGATCTTTTCCGGATAGGCGTCGATGTCTCTCCCCACCTGCACGCCCAGGAGAAAAGCCATTGTGACCAGGATTCCCATCCCCGCCACCAGGACGAGCAGCCCGATCTTTCCCAATCTCATTTCCCTGAAGCGGGTCTTCTTCTCTGGCTTCATCCTACATCTTGTCCGGTGCGGATACCCCCAGCAATTTCAAATTATTCTTCAAAACAATCTGCAGCGTCTTCATGAGAAAAAGGCGGGCCCGAGACAGCTCCGGGTCTTCCGAAATCACCTTGTGCTTATTGTAATAGCTATGGAAAAGCGCCGCCAGATCGTTGGCGAAAAAGGTCAGCCGATGGGGCTCCAGAGCGGCGGCCGCCCCGGAGACAAGCTCGGGAAAACGGTTCAGGGCCTTGATGAGGGCCATCTCCTCGGGAACGACCAGGAGACCGGCATTTACTTCTTCATAGCGGGGAAGGTCAATGCCCCGTTCGGCGGCCAGACGCAGGATGCTGGCGATCCGGGCATGGGCGTACTGCACGTAATATACCGGATTCTCGTTGGATTGCTGCTTGGCAACCTCCAAATCGAAGTCGAGATGGCTGTCCGTGCGGCGCATGAGGAAGTTATACCGGGCCGCGTCCCTACCCACTTCGTCCACGACCTCCCGGAGGGTGACAAATTCCCCGGAACGGGTGGACATGGCCACGGGCCTACCCCCCCGCAACAGGTTGACCAGTTGGACCAGGACCACGCGCAGGGATTCCGGAGGATAGCCGAGGGCCTGTATGCCCGCCGACATCCGGGGCAGATAGCCGTGATGGTCGGCCCCCCAGATGTCGATCACCCAGGAGAAGCCTCGTTCAAACTTGTTCTTGTGATAGGCGATGTCAGCGGCAAAATAGGTGGGTTCGCCGTTCTGGCGGACGACCACCCGGTCCTTCTCGTCGCCGAAGGCGCTGGTCCGGAACCACCGGGTATCCTCCTCACGGTAGATGTGGCCTCTTTCTTCGAGGCGCTGCAGAAGCTTGGCCACGCCTTCATCCTTATAAAGCTCCCGTTCGCTGAAGTATTCGTCGAAGACCACCCCGAAGGCGGCCAGATCTTCCTTGATGCCCGCCAGGATGACCGCGGCGGCATGGTCGGTAAAGACCGGCACGAGCTCCTCCTCCGGCCGGTCCAGATGCAATTCCCCGTCCCGGGACAAGATCTCTCCGGCAATATCCCGGATATAGTCTCCCTGATAGCAGCTATCGGGAAAAGCCACTTCCCGACCCAGGAGTTCCTGATAACGATACAGCACCGAGCGGCCGAGGTTGAACATCTGGTTACCCGCGTCGTTGATGTAGTATTCGCGGTAAACCTCGTAGCCCGCCGCCTGGAGGATATTGGCCAGCACATCCCCCACCACGGCCCCCCGGGCGTGCCCGATATGGAGCGGCCCCGTGGGATTGGCGCTGACGAACTCCACCTGCACCCGCCGGCCGCCGCCGGCATCCGAACACCCGTAACGATCCGCCGCCGCCTCGATCTCTTTTAGCGCCGCTTTCCAGACATCTTCCCGAAGGAAGAAATTGATGAACCCCGGACCGGCGATTTCGATCTTGGCGAGGATGGTTTTTTCATCCTGGAGCCGGTCGCAGATCATCCGGGCTATTTGCCGGGGATTTTTCTTCAGTTTCGCCGAGAGGATCATCGCCATGTTCGTGGCGTAGTCGCCGTGGACGGGATCGCGGGTCGCCTCCACCTCGACGGGGGGCAGGGACATGGCGCCTACCCGGGCCTCCTCCAGGACCTCCGGCAACGCCCTCTCGATCATTTTCACAATACGGTTCTTCATTACTTCTTTCACCGGAGCGATTGTCCAACCATCAGCGCCCCGCCGGTCCTTCCGGTCCTCGGGCCCCCGGTATCGGGCAACCGCTTCCACTCCTTCCTTTGCAGCGTTTTTCCTTGCCGACGGGCACCTTATATTTTCCCGGCCAGGTAAGTCAAGATTTTTACGAGCCGGAAAAGTTGTAAATATATCAGAAAAGATAGAGGAAATATTTCGTCAAATCCCTGCCCCAGAACAGGTAGAGAACCGCCCCCAGGGAAAGGAAGGGGCCGAAGGGAACGGCATATTTCAAAGACTCGCCACGCCTGATCATGAGGGAAATCCCCACGGCGGCGCCGGTGACGGAGGCGATCATGAGGATGAACAGGAGGGACTGCCAGCCGAGAAAGGCCCCGAACATGGCCATGAGGTTTACATCGCCGCCGCCCATGCCCTCGTTTCCCGTCAGTTGTTCGTAATAGAGGGCAATCAGGTAGAGAATTCCGATCCCCACCATGATCCCCAGAAAAGAATCCAACCAGGGAACGCCCATAATGAAGACGGCAGCCAAAAGAAAGACGGGAATCCCCGGCAGAACAATCTCATGGGGGATGATCTGGTGTTCGATGTCGATGAAGACGATGACGATCAGGGCGGCCAGAAACAGAAATACGGCGGGCAGAGCCAGTGATAAGCCGAACTTGACGTAAGCCGCCAGGGCCAGGGCGGCCGACAGGGCCTCCACCAGGGGATAGCGACCGGAGATCTGCTGCCGGCAATGACGGCAGCGTCCCTTGAGCAGGAAATAACCGACGATCGGGACATTGTCATGCCAGGAAATGCCGCGTCCACACTGGGGGCACCGGGAGGCGGGAAAAACCAGGGACTCCCCCCGGGGGAGGCGATAGATGCAGACATTGAGAAAACTGCCCACGACCGCTCCCAGCAAGATCACGCCGCTGATTCCAAGCCATTCCATAGGGGAAATCAAGTCCTCTCCACTTTTTCGCCGCCAATATCGGCGGGAGTGAATTCAGCGAAGCTGAATACTGTTCTCAATTCAGCGAAGCTGAATACTGTATAAAAAATCGCTCCCCTGGGAAACTCTTCTTAATCGACACCCCCTCCGGGAAAGATGAGGTCGGATGTCCGGGACTGCCCTCAGCCCCGCTTGTTGGCCCCGGTCTGCCGGACCATGTTGCCGGCGTTGAGCAGGGAATCAAAGGTCCCCGCATCGGTCCACCAGCCTTCGAGGACATCCCAGGTGAGTTTCTCCTGGCGGAGGTAGTAGTTGTTCACATCGGTGATCTCCAGTTCCCCCCGTTCCGAAGGTTTCAGGGTCCTGATGAAATCGAAGACCTTGCTGTCGTACATGTAGATCCCGATTACGGCGTAATTCGAGGCCGGGGCGGAGGGTTTCTCGTCGATGCGGACGATCCGGTCGCCCTCGAAAGCGGGGACGCCGAAACGCTGGGGATCCGACACCTCCTTGAGAAGGATCTTCGCCCCTTCCACCTGTTTCCGGAATGAATCCACAGCGGTGCGGATATTTTTCTCGATGATGTTGTCCCCGAGCACCACGACGATCTTATCCTGATCGGCAAAGTATTCAGCGAGGCTCAAGGCCGCAGCGATCCCGCCCTCCCCTTCCTGATAGGCATAGTTCAGATGTTTGAGACCGAATTCCTTGCCATTGCCCAGGAGGCGGAGGAAATCTCCGGCGCTGTTGCCGCCGGTGACGATAAGGATTTCGTCGATGCCCGCATTCACCAGGGTCCGTATGGGGTAATAGATCATGGGCTTGTTATAGATGGGCAGGAGGTGCTTGTTCGTCACCTTGGTCAGGGGAAACATCCGCGTGCCCAGTCCGCCCGCAAGTACGATGCCTTTCATGGAAATCTCCTTTCGCGGCTGAATGTTTCTGTGTCCTATTACAGCTCCCCCCGCCAGGTCAATCACAAAGTGACGGTCCGGAGTCCATTATCACCACGGTAAATTTGTTCTGGCCAAAACAATCTGAAAACAGTGGATTTTTGTTTTCGTTATCAATTAATATCAACTGCTTTTACGGAGAACAAATTTACCCTGCCATTCAACCATTGACACCCCCCACGGCTCTTCGTATAGTGAGAGCCGGAAATAACCGGGATGGAACCGGCGGGCCCGCACCGACGGACAGGCGGGGAGATTCCGGAAAATGAAGAGGGGACTGATGACCGACCCTTTCTTGCGCCCTCCATTGTCGCCGTCGAACAGCAATATCCGGATCGAGGCGGAGCAGGCCGAATCCCCGCCGAATCCCCGGCTCCTGGACTACGTCTGCGCCGTCAACGGCTATCCCCCTCCCGACACCCGGTCCGGCTTCACCTGGGGCGAAATGGATTGCGGCAACGGTTTCCCCCTCCTGATCCTCGCGGCGGCAAATCCGTCGGGGCAATTTTACGGCCTCTCTTTCCATCCCGGCCGCACCGATGACGCGGAAGAACTCCGGACGGCGGCAGGTGTGAATAACCTCCTTTTCACGACCATATCCCCCGCCGAACTCTCTAAACCGGACATGCCACCCTGCGACTACCTCCTCATGCCCGGCGCCTCCCCCTTTCCCGGTCCCGACGCCCGGAGACACATCCTCGCCTTCACCAGGGAACTTCTGAAGCCCGGCGGGACAGTCCTGACCTCCTACCGGACCCCCCATACGGCGCTCCTCATGGAGCCCGTACTCCATTTCCTCCGCGTCGCCGGGGCCGCTCCGAACTCTACCCATCGTTCCGTCGTCGCCGCCGCCAACCGGGACCACAACGTCCTGCGGACGGCGGGTGACAATTCCCTGACCCTGGGCGACCGGAAGGGGAGCGCCTTTGCCGCCCTGAGCACCGCCGCAGGGAACCGTCTCGACCTGAAAGACGCCGGGGACGCCGGGGACGGTGTCTTACCCAAAGATCCGGACGGAAAGGGGGTCGTCATGAAGACGGCCAGCGGCCACCAGTACCTACAGATGAAGGACGAAGGGGAGCAAGGGGAGCTCATCCTTGCCGCCGCCACGCCCCTCCAGGCCTTCGGCGTCGCCGCCCCGGAGGTTCCCATTGTCCAGGAGGACATAAGCAAGTTCAGGATCGGCCGGGCGGTCCACGGCATCGATATGACCACTAACGAAACGGTGAACCGCATTTCCTCCCTTGCCGACAACTCCATCTCCCTGGGCAATCACAGCGCCCTGTCCATGGGGATTATGAACTCCTTCGCCCTCGCCGCCGATATGGGCGTGACCGCCGGTCCCCACGGGCGCAAATACCTCTGGGGGGGATCGGAATTCAGCGCCCGCAAGCTCTCCCGGTTCTGCAGGCAGGAGTATTTCAACGTCAGCAACGATTGCATCATCGGGGCGAACGCGGGAGTTTACCTCGGCGGAGGCATGCTGCCCCCCCAGGCGGCGTCTTATTCGGCCCTTGCCAACGTCTTCTTCCTCAGCGTCGCCGCCACCGCTGCGTCCACCGCCGCGGGCTGCACCGCCGCCACCCTCCATGCCCCGGCGGAGGCCCGGATGGGTATCGCCGGCGGTTCCCTGGCCCTGGCCCTCATCATGGCCAAGGTCCAGGATCGCTATTTCGAAACCGTGAAATACGCCCCCACTAACCAGAGCTACATGAGTTCCCTGATCCTGGGGCGCGAAGGGGCTTGGATGAGCGTCAATCCCACCGGCGGCTTCCTGAATCTCCAGTTGACGGGGGGGATTCTTGCCAGCGACCTGTTGATGGCCGCCGCCGTCAACGTCTCCAAGGCGGGGATCGCCGCGTCGGGGCCCGCCATCGACATCAAGGCGGCGACGGTGGCCGGTCTCCAGGGCGGCACGGGTGTGGTCGTGAAGTCGCCGGGATTATTTGTCGTCCAGGGCGGCGCCGGCCAGGTGAAGGCCGGGGCTTCCAACCTGACCCTTACGCCGGCGATCGTCCAGCTTGCCGGGGGGATCGTGAAGATAGGATAAGATGAAGGTATGTAAACCGGACAACCTGGCCCTCCTGGCAAATCCCTGCCGGATCGAGGGGGGGGCGCTATCTCTCCATCGGGGCCCTGGCCTGCTTTTCCCTGGCGGCGGCGGAACCGTCTGCGCCCCTTCCCGAGGGGGAGCTCTGGAAACTCGCCGCCTCTTATCTGCAACGGGGCGATTTCCTCGATGAGGGCTGGCCGAAACGCCAGGGGGAATTCATCGTCCACGGCGACGCGTGGAACGTGAACATGGCGACGGCGACGGCGGTCCGGGTCGCCGTGGGGGCGCTGCTCAAGGGTCTGACGCCGCAGTTCATCCTGAGGGTCGGCTATGTGGAGGACTACCCCGACCCCGTTTCCCCCCGCCGGCCCGTCGCCAGGTTCGCCGGCGTTTAAGGTCTGAACAGACCCTTAGATGCGCGGGAGGAGGGAGAACAAGGTTCACCTTTCGTTATTGCCATTAAATATCTATATGTTATGCCTTATCGGAAAAATAGAAATTATCGGAATTCCGATAGTTAGCCCTTGAGAAAGAGGCGGCGCCTCGGGGAAGGGATTTTCATGCGCAAGGGGAAAACGGCCACGGGAAAGCAGGGAGACGATCCGGGTTGCCACCGCTGCCGGCATCTCTGTCTTGCTCTGGTCGCCGTTTTCCTGTTCGCCGTTGCGGCTTGTGGGGAGAAGCCCGCCTCTACTCCCGCCGGCGCCGCCGACAAGATCAATGTCCTGCATGATCCGATTCAGGAACCTTATCGGGTTACGGAGACCTTTTCCAGGCAAATAACCGGCGGCAGCGTGAAGATAATTCCCGTTGCCGCCTACCGGATTGCCGGGAAGGTCATGTCCAAACGGAAATACACCCAAGGCTGGGGCGCGGAGATCGCCCCCTTCGATCTGGCCCTGGTATGGGGCACGCTGACGTATCCCCATGTCCGGAAGCTGCTCTCCATAAGGCATGACAACACCCGCATGGCCTGGTTCCGGATAAAGGGCGACGAGCCGCCGGTGGACCATGATTATGCCATGTCCCACGGAGCGAACAATCACCTCATTCCGGCGAATGAAAATATCAGGATGGCCCTCGACAGCCAGGTCAAGGTTCATGACCGGATTGCCCTGGAGGGCTATCTGGTCAATGTCGAGGGCCGCAATCAGGAACAGAAAATTGCCATGAAGACAAGCCTGACCAGGACGGATACGGATCGCGGGGCCTGCGAAATCATCTATGTTACCCGCTTGCAGGTGGGTGACAAGATCTACCAGTGAGGAGGGGGAGATGAAGGAGCAGATCAAAAATTAGAGCCATCATCGGATATTGCCGGAAAGGCGGAGAAGGTATGCCCGGGAAGACGGGATGGAGGCCGCGCATAATCCTCACCATGATGGTGCTGGCGGCGTTGGTGTGCTGCGGCGCGGCCCAAGCGGAACCGCCGACGGCGGATCGGTCCATCGTCAAAACCCTTTCCGTTGAAGGCCGGCTCCGCAACACCTTCCGGAGCAATACCTCCTTTGAGTTCGGAGATCCGAAGGTCCCCGGTCACACCCCCCTGAGCCGCCTGGAGTTTCCCTTGAACGCCTGGTGGGCCGGCGTCGGGGCCAGGGGCGGGACCTCACGGTTATCTATGGGCATCGAGGTTCTAAGGAGCGTCACCGGCGAGGCCAGCGGCTACCAAAAGGACTCCGACTGGGAAGACGATGCGGACCGCCATTCCCTGACCACTTACTCCGAGTCCAACTGCCGCCTCGAACCCAGCTACGTGGTGACCGGCGATATCGATCTCAAGATCGGCGACTGGTTAGGCCTTCCTTCCCCCTTCGACCTGCGTCCCGTCGCAGGGATTCGCTGGCAGCGCTTTGTCATGATTACCCACGACGGGACCCAGTGGTATCCCGCATCCGGGGGTGCTCAGCCTGCCGAAGAGCTGGCCGGCGACTCCCTCCGCTTCGAGCAGATCTACTGGCATTATTACCTGGGGCTGCGGACTGCCTGGGACATGGGCCACCGGGGTTTCCTCCCCCCCATTGTCCTTTTTCTCCAAGGTGATTGGGCAATGGTGGAGGGGATCAATGAGGACTGGCATATTCTGCGGGCAGGCAGACGCATCACCCGGGAAAGGACCCGCGGCGACGCCTGGCACATCCTGGGAGGAATGAAAATCGGCCTTGCCAAAAACCTCCATGCCAAGATCGAGGCGGATTATCTGCGCCTCCAGACGACGGGCAGCCACAATATGACCAATCCCCTCTTCAATACCGACTATAGTTTCGAGTACGGCGTAAAGGTATGGTCGGAACAGATGGGCGTAACGATGAGCATGGAATGGGCATTCAAATGAAATATCCTTGACCGGAGGAAAATCTTTGCCTATATTGCCGTTGATCTCGCTGCTCCCTTTGTTTTCAGGGAGATTGACGAATCGCCGGGGGGAGGTGGAAAGACAGGCCGGGGAGCTGCAGCGGGCGGCCAGTTGCTTGGCGCCGCCTTCGCGTTTCTGGGCGAGGTCTTTCCGGGCAGGGGCGATACGCCGGAAAGTCTCCGCATGGCCGAGGTCTTCCGGGAGCAGCTTTCCCAGTGTCTGGAAAGGAGCGCCGATGGCAGTCTCCGAATGACCGTCACCCTGCCCGACGAAGCGGCGCTGAACAATCTGGCCCATTCCCTGGCGAGGATCGCCGCCGGAGGGCATTGAGAGAAGCAGGATCGCTCCCCTATGGAATCCATAACCTTTAGCATTGCCAATGAACTCGCCGCCGTCCCCGTGGTTCAGGCCGCGACGGCGGTGTATTGCCGCGCCGCCGGGGCGGGCGAAGACGCCGTTGCCCAGACGGAGCTGGTCATCGAGGAGGTCCTGGCCGCCATCGTGGCGCACGAATACCTGCCGGGACAAAAGGCGCAGATCTCCCTGACCCTTTCCCTTGCCGACGCTGTCCTGACGCTGCTCGTTCGTTTCCAGGGCATCCCCCTCGACGTCGAGCAATTGCTGCGGTGGGAAAAGGCGTCGCCGTTGGAGATCATCGTCGGCGAAGACGACGGCGTGAACCTCCGCCTGATCAACTGGTTTAGCGACGAGATCGAGTATCGCAACCGGGGCTGGCAGGGACAGGAGATCCAGATCCGGCGACGTCTCTCCGGGGCGGCGGGGAGAGGGGCGGCGGCTCGGGAAGGAACCCACCGTGAGGAAACCGGACGTGCGGCGCCCCGGCAGGAGAAAACCGGACGGGAGAAATTGCCTGCCGCCGCGCCGCCGCGGATCGGCGTCCGGCGGATGCGCCCCGACGAGGCGGCGGCGGTCTCCCGGCTTGCCTATTTTTCTTACGGCTATACCTATTTCAACGAGTATCTCTACTCGCCCGAGGAGGTCCGAAAGCGCAACGAGGACGGACATCTAATCAGCTATGTGGCCGTCAACGAGGAGGACGGGGCCATCCTGGGCCATCTGGCCACGATTCCCGACGATTTGTCGGGCATGATGGAATTGGGGGCCGGTTTCGTAAATCCCCGCTACCGGCAAAGCGGCGCCTTCCAACGCCTCGCCGACACCATCTCTGCCGATTTGCGGAAACAGGGCGATCCCGGAACCTTCGGGACCGCCGTTACCTCCCATCCCTACAGCCAGCGGACCGTTATCCCCCTAGGGTGGAAGGAGACGGCCCTCTTCGTCTCCCGGCTCCGGTCCTTGAACTTTCAGGCTATCACGGACCGGGAAGACGCCCGGGAGTCTCTGATGTACATGATCCAGATGTTCGATCCACCGCCCCGGCGGCCCTATTGCGCCCCGGAACGTCACCGCGCCATGATCGCCGCCATCGCCGCAAATGCCGGCCTGGCCGTTTCCTTTACGTCCTGCGCCGCCGGTCCGATGTCGGCAGCCGGCCTGCGGCAATCCGGGGCCGGTGATCCGGGTGAGCCGGGTGAGCCGGGCGATCCCGATGGGCGGGGCGATCCGGGCGAGATCTCTGAGATAGAGGAAAAGACCGATGCCAACCGGACGGCCCATATCGTCCTGCGCCGCTATGGCCAAGACGGCATTTCCCGGCTCCGGGCGGTGGTGCGCCGCCACTGCCTGGACCGCCAGGAGACCCTCTACCTCTATCTCCCCCTCTTCGATCCGGCAACGGCGCATTTTTGTCCCCGCTGCGAGGAGCTGGGGTTCTTTTTTGCCGGCCTCAAGCCGGGACCCGAAGGCGCGGACTGGCTGGTCCTCCAGTACCTGAACAACCAGCGGTATGACTACGGGCTTCTCCAGGCGGCGACCTCCTTCGGGCGGGAAATCATCGAATATGTCCGGAACTGCGATCCCGTTGGAGGCGCTTTCATACATTCTTCACATAGATGATCAGGCGCGGGCGTTGCCTTAGGTCAACGTCGGGCGGATTTCGAGAATATTTAGAAAGAACAAAAGGCGCTGGTGCAATAAAAAGGCGCTGCGGCGTATAAAAATGGAGGCGAAAAAGACAATGAAAATCAGCAGGATCAATCAATGGGCGATCGGCATGGCAGTCCTGATGGCAATAACCATGTCTTCCCTGGCGACGGCACAGGAAATCAAGGTGGGCGCCGGTGCGGCGGGAACAGAAGACATATTCAACAAAATCAAGGAACCCTTCGAGAAATCCACGGGGATGAAACTGATCCTCATTTCGAACGGGCCCGTAGAGGCGTTCAAAGAGCTGGACAAGGGCCTCCTGGACGTAGCTGTTGGGGGGGTGACATTCCCGGATTGGATAGAGATGATGGAAAAGGAAGGATATAATGTTCCCGACAAGAGCATTTACCCATACCGGGTGATCGGCAAAGATACGGTAAAGGTAATCGTAAACAAAGAAAATAGGGTCAAGAAGCTTTCCAGGGATCAGTTGAAGGATATCTTTTCCGGCAAAACGGTCAATTGGAAAGATGTAGGCGGCAAGGACATGCCCGTTGTCGTAGTCTGGGGAAGCAAGATTCCGGGAACGAATGCGGTTTTCCGGAAACAGATCATGGAAGGCGCGACCTTTACCGGAAATGTCCGGGCATCAACCACCGCAGCGGAGATTAAAAAGATCGTCGCCTCGATTTCCGGGGGCGTCGGCTTGGGACCGGCGGCGATTGCGGATGCAACGGTTTCCGCGCCTGAAATTCCCGAGATAGGAAGGCCGATTACGGCAATCACCAAAGGCGCGCCTTCGCCCAGAGTTATGAAGCTTTATGACTTCATTCGCGGTGCGGGTCAGAAGCATCTGGCCAAATAGGCAATAGAAAACGGATTGATAAGACATTGCTTTTGATGGTTTGGAGTATATGGGGGATGTATTTGCCTGTCAAGGGATATTTCCATCGGAAAATCAGGGTTGGCTATACGGTATGTGGGTCGGCGGCGGTCCTTCAGTCGCCGGTGGCTTTATTTCTGC
>Ga0302247_1000529_pt1 | contig 35950 bp, 30 predicted proteins | sample AAG_UR_Ile_MG_FD_193529 | JGI IMG/M metagenome (GOLD analysis project Ga0302247, IMG submission 193529) | Enriched activated sludge microbial communities from anaerobic digester in WTTP, New Holstein, Wisconsin, United States - AAG_UR_Ile | ecosystem: Engineered > Bioreactor > Anaerobic >...
CCCAGCCTTACCCGTGCCTGTCGGCCCGAGCGGGCCGTTCCGGCCCCGGCGGCTTTCTCAGTCCCTCCGGCGGCCGAAGAAGCGGAGCATGAAGAGGAAGAGGTTGATGAAGTCCAGGTAGAGCTTCAGGGCCCCCATGATGGACAGGCGGAGGAAAACCGACTCGTCCTCCCCTGCGGCCCGGGCGCTCCAGCCCTTGATGACCTGGGTGTCCCAGGCGGTGAGACCGATGAAGACCGCCACCCCCACCAGAGAGATGAGCCAGTCCAGTCCGGAACTCTTCAGAAAGAGATTGACCAGCGACGCGATGATGAGCCCCCAGAGCCCCATGACCAGGTAACTGGAGAAGGCCGCCAGGTCCCGCCGGGTGGTGACGGCGTAGACGCTCATGGCGGCGAAGGTCCCGGCGGTGATGAAGAAGGTGGCGGCCACGCTGGTTCCGGTGTACACCAGGAACACGCTGGACAGGCTGGCGCCCATCAGCGCGGCGAAGGCGGAGAACCAGAGGGTGGCGGCGCCGGCGCTGAGGCTCATTATCCTGGCGGAGAGGTACCACACGATCCCTATGGGGGCGAAAAGCAGGATCATGTACACCAGCCTGTTGGAGTAAATGGCCTGGATGTACCGGGGGTTGGACGCCACCCCCAAGGCGACGATCCCCGTCAGCGCCAGCCCTGCGGCCATCCACAGGTAAACGTTTCGCAGAACGCTCCTCTCCCTGACCAGGGCGGCATCGTCATAAAATCTTCCTTCAGTCACAGTATCCTCCCGATATCGCGGATTTTTTCATGCAGGCACGACCGAACCCGTGACGGCCCGCCGGGTTCCCCTCCCATAGGTCCCGGGCCGATGGCGGATGCGGTCTTACACCAATGTACCAAAAATCTGTCGAAGATCCAAGAAAATACCGGCCTTTCCCCGGTAGGGAAATCCGTTCTTCAGGGGGAATTCCGTCTGGAAGGGCGGCGCAGCGACGCATCGTTCCGCGCCCCGGGAAGCGGTCTTTCCTGAAATCGGACTCTCCCCCCACCGCAAGCGCCATCGCTCCGCGTCCCGGGGGCGGTCTTTCCTGAAATAGAACTTCTCCCCCTATCGCGGGTACCATCGCTCCGCGTCCCGGGGGGCAGTTACGTCATCTGCGGGTCCGTCCCGGGCCCGGATGATCGCCGGTTCATGGGAAAAGCGTAAAAAATATCCATTTCAATGTTACCTTTTCCCGGCGTGTTTGTTTATTGTGTGGGAATGGACGTGGTTCCGCTTCTCTGTCGTGACATTCCGAGGTTGCTCCTAGAGGTTTCCTCCTCCTTTACTCTGGGAGTCATCGTTTTGGGGTTCCTGCGCCGCGGTAGGGGTGCAGGAGCCCCTTTTTTTATGCCGCCGTCCCCGCCTCCCCCGGGGCCGGCGCGCCGGGAGGCCGATCATGAATGACGAGCACCTGCTGGCCTTCGTGTCCGCCCCCCCCGAAGTGGGGAGGACTCTGGCTCAGGCCCTGGTGGACGAGAAGACCGCCGCCTGCGTCCAGATTATCCCCGGGGCGGCCTCGTTCTACCGGTGGAAGGGCAGGATCGAGAGCGACCAGGAGTCCCTGCTTCTGATAAAGACTCTCCGCTCCTGTCTTCCCCGGATACGGGCCCTTGTCGAAAAAATCCACCCCTACGAGATCCCGGAGCTGCTCTGCCTCCCCATCGTCGGGGGGCTGGACAGATATCTGGACTGGCTCCGGGACAATGTGGATCCCCGGGAGGCGCCCCCGGACTGACCCGCGCCGCCATGTCGAAGGCATGCCTCGAAAAATTTCCCGGCCCGCGCCGCCCGGCGCCTCTCCCGGAGGATCCCGCCCGGAGAGCCGCCGGCGGGAATGTCCGGAAAGGCGCCCCTGGAGGCTTATCCCCGGGAGGCCGTCAGGGCCTCGTCCAGAGCCTCCAGGATGTCGTCGATGTGCTCCAGTCCGATGGAGAGCCGGATGAGATCGGGGGTGATGCCTCCTTCCCGCTGCTGCTCCTCCGAGAGCTGGGAATGGGTGGTGGAGGCGGGGTGCAGCAGGAGGCTCTTGGCGTCCCCCACATTGGCCAGATGGGAAAAGAGCCTGATGGAATCGATGAAGCGCACCGCCCCGTCGTAGCCCCCCCTGGGGCCGAAGACCACCATGCCGCCGGCGCCCCGGGACAGGTACTTTTTGGCCAGCGGGTGTGAGGGATCCTCGGGCAGGCCGGGGTAGCGCACCCAGGCGACCCTCTTGTCCTTCTGTAAAAATTTCGCCACCGCCAGGGCGTTGGCCGAATGACGCTCCATCCGCAGGGGCAGGGTTTCTATCCCCTGGAGGAACATCCAGGCGTTGTCGGGGCTGATGCAGGCTCCCAGGTTCCGCAGCGGCACCGTCCTCATCCGGAGGATGTAGGCCAGGGCCCTGTTGTCCCCCAGGTCGTGGGCCCAGCGCAGCCCGTGATAGTTGGGGTCCGGCTGGTTGAACAGTTCGAAGCGGGGCCCGGACCAGTCGAACCGGGCGGCGTCCACGGCGATGCCCCCGATGGCCGTCCCGTGCCCGCCCAGCCACTTGGTCAGGGAGTGGAGGACCACATCGGCCCCGTGCTCCATGGGCCGCAGCAGGTAGGGGGTGGTGAAGGTGGAGTCGACGATCAGGGGAAGGCCGTTCTCGTGGGCCAGGTCGGCCAGGGCCTTCACGTCGGTGATATCCAGGACGGGATTGCCGATGGTTTCGGCGAAGATGGCCCGGGTCCGGGGGTTGATGGCCTTTTTAACGGCGTCGAAGTCGTTGTTCCCCACGAAACGCACGGTGATCCCCAGCTGGGGCAGGATGGCGTCGAACATGCTGTAGGTGCCGCCGTAGAGGTTGTTCAGGGACACGATCTCGTCCCCCGCCTTGGCCAGGGTGATGAGGGCGTAAAAAATCGCCGAGGTCCCCGAGGCCAGGGCCAGGGCGGCGGCCCCGCCCTCCAGGGCCGCGACCCTCTGTTCGAGAACATCGTGGGTGGGGTTCATGATCCGGGTGTAGATATTGCCCGGCTCCTTCAGGGCGAAGAGGTTGGCCGCGTGTTCGGTATTTTTAAAAACGAAGGAACTGGTCCGGTGCACCGGGACGGCCCGACTTCCGGTTGTGGGATCCGGCGCCTGCCCGGCGTGGAGACTCAAGGTCTCGAAACGATACTTTTTTCCGCCCATGGGTTCTCCTTCTAAATGCTACTATGACAGTAGAAAAACTAATAGATCGGGCGGCACCGCGTCAATACCCGGGAGCAGGAAAGGCTCCCTTGCCCCGGGGCGGGATGCGTCATAAAATGAAAGGAACCTGAAGGAAGAGGATGCCATGCTGGATTTCGTCAAAACACCCACCCTGCTGGTGATGACCCATCGGGTGGAGAGAAACATCGAAAGGATGAAGGCCAAGGCGGACCGGAGCGGGGTGCGTTTCCGGCCCCATTTCAAGACCCACCAGTCCGGGGAGATGGGGGAGTATTTTCGAAAGGCCGGGGTGGAGGCCATCACCGTCTCCAGCGTTTCCATGGCCCGGTTCTTCGCCTCCCGGGGCTGGGGGGACATCACCATCGCCTTTCCGGTGAACCTCCGGGAAATGGACGACATCCGGGCGCTGGCCCAGGACCTGGCCCGGGCCAGCCCCCGGGCCGGCGACGCCACAGGGGCCCGGGCCGGCGATGCCACAGGGGCCCGGGCCGGCGACGCCACAGGGGCCCGGGCCGGGGGGGCGGCCCGGAAACCGGCCCTGCGGGCGGCCCATGCCGACGCCCCGGCGCCGAAAGAACCGCCGACGGGTGGACAGTTCCGGACCGACGCCCCGGCCCTGAACCTGGTGGTGGAATCGGTGGAATCCGCCCGCGCGCTGGGCCGGGCCTTCTCCGCCGGGGGCGGGAGCGGGAGCGGAGGCAGCGGCGGCGGTCCCGCCGTAGAGGCGGGGGTCTATCTGAAGATCGACGCCGGCTATGGAAGAACGGGCATCCCCGCGGGGGACGACGGGGCCGCGGCGGCGGTTGCCCGGGAGCTGACCCGCTCCCCGGGGCTGAAACTCCGGGGGCTTCTGGCCCACGCCGGGCACACCTATTCGGCCCCCTCCGCCGAGGCGGTGCGGGGTATCTTCCGGGAAACCGTCGAGGCCCTGGGCGCCCTGAAGGGCCGGCTGGCGGAGCGGGGCTTCCGGGACCTGGAAATCTCTGTGGGGGACACCCCGGGCTGCAGCATCCTGGACCGGTTCGACGGGGTGGACGAGGTGCGGCCGGGGAACTTCGTGTTCTACGACGCCAAACAGCTGGGTCTGGGCTCCTGCAGAGAGGAGGACATCGCCGCCGCCGTGGCCTGTCCGGTAGTGGCCAGGCACCCGGAGCGGGGGCAGGTCCTCATCTACGGCGGGGCGGTGCATCTTTCCAAGGATTTCCATACCGACCCGGAGGGGCGGCGGGTCTGCGGTCTGGTGGCCCTTCCGGCGCCGGAGGGCTGGGGACCCGTGAAGCCCCGCTGCCGGGTCTCTTCGGTCAGCCAGGAGCACGGCGTCGTCACCGTGGATCCGGAAACCATGGCGGAACTGTCCGTCGGGGACCTTCTGGTCGTCATCCCCTCCCATATCTGCCTGGCGGTGGACCTTCTGGGGGAGTATCACTCCCCCCGGGGAGAGCTGCTGGGGACGGTGTGGAGGCGGAGCCTTCCCTGAGGGGAGGGCGCCGCGGGACGCGTTCGGGAGCGGCGCCGCCGGGGAATGAAGACCGCCCGGGTCTGCCGCCGCCCCCGGGGATAAAGGCCGTCCGGCGGCCCAGGCCCCCGGCGGCGCCGGTCAGGCCGGGTACAGCGCCGCCAGCTTCTCCGACGCCTTCAGGCCGTGGCCCGAGAGGAAAATGACCGCGCCCTCCCTCTCCTCCCGGGACAGCCGGGCGAGGCCCGCCAGGGCCGTCGCCGAGGTGGGCTCCACGTAGAGGCCCGAGGCCAGAAGCCTCCGGTGGGCGGCGATGATCTCCTCCTCCGACACGGAGAGGCTGCGCCCTCCGCTTTCCCGCAGGCAGGCCAGCACCTCCCGGGCCCGGGGGGGCCGGGAAACGGCTATCCCCTCCGCCACCCCCGCCCGGGCTTCCACGGGGACGAAATCCGCAAGGCCCGCCTGGAAGGCCCGGTGCAGGGGGTCGCAGACCGCGGCCTGGACGCCGTAGATCTTCGGCAGGGCCCGGGCGTACCCCGCGGACACCAGGAGACGGAAACCCCGGTGGATGCCCTCCAGGTATCCCCCGCTTCCCAGCGGGACCACCACGGCGGGGGGAAGGGACCTGCTCAGCTGTTCCCAGAGCTCGAAGGCGGCGGACATGTGCCCCTGGATGAAGAAGGGGTTCCAGAGATGGCTGGCGTAGTAGGATTTTTCCGCCGCCGCCAGGACGGCGTCGCTGGCCGCCTGGCGCGGCCCGGGAACCCGGACCACCTGGGCGCCGCAGAGCCGGGCCTGGACCAGTTTCCCCGGGGGGGTGCTGTCGGGGGCGAATATCCGGCACCGGATCCCCGCGGCGGTGGAGTAGGCCGCCATGGCCGCCCCGGCGTTGCCGGAGGAGTCCTCCACCAGTTCACGCACGCCGATGCGCCGCGCCAGGGAAACCAGGACTGAAGCGCCCCTGTCCTTGAACGAACCCGAAGGCAGGAGACAGTCCAGTTTGAACCGGACCCTCTCCCCGTCCATGGTCCTTTCCACCAGAGGGGTCGTCCCCTCCCCCAGGGAAACCGCCTCCGTCCCCGGGGGAAGCCCGTAGGCCTCCCGGTAGCGCCAGATGGACAGATCCCGGGTTTCCAGCGCCGCCAGGGGGAAAACGCCGGGGCTTTCGACCAGCAGGTAGCTTCCGCAGCGGCAGCGGAAGATCTTCTCCTCCAGGGGATACTCTTTTTTACAGGAAGGACATCGGTACATAGCCGCAGTGTAGGCCCGAAACCCCGGCGGGTCAATTCATCCCCCGGCGTGTCCGCCGGCCCGGTGAAAGCCCCGGCGGCGGCCGGAGCCGCGGCGGGTCCGCCCGTCCGGTGGCGGCGGCTGAATGGGGCGGGGGGCCGAAGCTGGCCCAAGAGGGGCTTTTATGCTACCCTGCGTCATGGCACAACAGGAAGCGAACAAGATCATCTATTCCATGGTGGGGGTCGGAAAGACCTACAACCAGAAAACGGTTCTCAAGGACATCTATCTCTCCTATTTTTACGGCGCCAAGATCGGGGTCATCGGGCTCAACGGGTCGGGGAAAAGCACCCTGCTGAAGATAATGGCCGGGGTGGAGAAGGACTTCATCGGGGAAACCATGATCACCCCGGGTTTCACCGTGGGCTACCTGGAGCAGGAGCCCCTGGTGGACTCGCAGAAGACCGTCCGGGAGGTGGTGGAGGAGGGGGTCCAGGAGACGGTGGACCTTTTAAAAGAGTTCGACGCCATCAACGAGAAGTTCGCCGAACCCATGTCCGACGAGGAGATGAACTGCCTGCTGGACAGGCAGGGCCGGGTGCAGGAGGCCCTGGACCGCAGCGGCGCCTGGGACCTGGATTCCCGGCTGGAGATGGCCATGGACGCGCTGCGCTGCCCGCCCCCGGACACCTCGGTGAAGGTCCTCTCCGGGGGGGAGAAGCGCCGGGTGGCCCTCTGCCGCCTGCTGCTCCGGAAGCCGGACATCCTCCTTCTGGACGAGCCCACCAACCATCTGGACGCGGAAACCGTGGCCTGGCTGGAGCACCACCTGTCGCAGTACGAGGGGACGGTCATCGCGGTGACCCACGACCGGTACTTTCTGGACAATGTGGCGGGCTGGATCCTGGAGCTGGACAGGGGCGAGGGCATCCCCTGGAAGGGCAACTATTCCTCCTGGCTGGAGCAGAAGAAGACCCGCCTCCAGCAGGAGGACAAGAAGGAGACGGAACGGCAGAAGACCCTGCAGCGGGAACTGGAGTGGATCCGCATGTCTCCCCGGGGGCGGCAGGCCAAGTCCAAGGCCCGGATCAGCGCCTACGAGAGCCTCCTGGTGGAGGACCCCGCCAAACGGGAGCGGGACCTGGAGATCTACATCCCCCCGGGGCCGCGTCTGGGGAACCGGGTCATCCAGGCCGAGGGGGTCCGCAAGGGCTACGGCGACCGCATCCTGGTGGATGAGATGAGTTTCTCCATTCCCCCCGGGGCCATCGTGGGCATCATCGGCCCCAACGGCGCGGGCAAGACCACGCTGTTCCGGATGATCACCGGCCAGGAAGCCCCCGACGGAGGGACCCTGCGGATCGGCGACACGGTGAAGCTCACCCATGTGGACCAGATGCGGGAAAAGCTGGACGGAAAGAAGAGCATCTGGGAACTCATTTCCGGAGGTCAGGACACCATCAGGCTGGGAAAGAGGGAGATGAACTCCCGGGCCTATGTGGCCCAGTTCAACCTCACCGGGCAGGACCAGAGCAAGAAGGTGGGGGTCCTCTCCGGGGGAGAGCGGAACCGGGTCCATCTGGCGATGATGCTGAAGGAGGGGGCCAATGTCCTCCTGCTGGACGAACCCACCAACGATCTGGACGTCAACACCCTCCGGGCCCTGGAGGAGGGGCTGCTGAACTTTGCCGGCTGCGTCCTGGCCATCAGCCACGACCGCTGGTTTCTGGACCGCATCGCCACCCATATCCTGGCCTTCGAGGGGGACTCCCGGGTCTACTGGTACGAAGGCAACTTCACCGACTACGAGGAGGACAAGCGGCGGAGGCTGGGCGACGCGGCGGTGGAGCCCCACCGGATCAAGTACCGGCAACTGACCCGGGATTGAAGCGCGGCTCCGGGGGGCCCGGCTCCGGGCGTTCCCCGGCCTCCGGCGGACCCGGACCTGGGTGAGCCCGGCCCCGAACGGGCCAGTGCCCCCGACCCCGGGCGGCCGACCCGTTTTTTCTCGCCGAAACGCGGTTTTTTCAGTATACTATCTAACGAGTGAAATTTTTTTTCGGGAGGTTCGAACGATGAAAAAGGTGGGTAGAATCACATTGCTTCTGGTGGTCTTCGCCCTCGCCGCCGGCCTGGTATTCGCCGGGGGGGCGAAGGAGCAGGCGGAGAAAAAGGTCGTCGTGTATTCCAGCGTCGACGAGGCCAACGCCAAAAAGATCCTGGACGCCTTCTCGGCGGACACGGGGATCAAGGTATCCTTCGTGCACATCTCCACCGGCCCCGCCATCGCGCGGATCAAGGCGGAGATCAACAACCCCCAGGCGGATGTCTGGATGGGAGCGCCCAGTGAAAACCACATCGTGGCCAAGGAGGACGGGCTCACCATCCCCTACAAGGGTGGGGATTTCGCCTCCCTGCGGCCCGGTTTCAAGGACCCCGACGGGTACTGGCGCAGCTTCTACATGAACCCCATGGCCTTCGCGGTCAACCTGGAGGTCATGAAGAGGCTCGGCGCGCCGAAGCCCACCTCCTGGGAAGACCTGCTGAATCCGGCCTACAAGGGGCAGATCCAGATGCCCACCCCCCAGTCCGCGGGAACCGCCTACAACATCGTGGCCAGCCTGGTGGTGATCGCCGGAGAGGAGAAGGCCTATCAGTACATGAAGGCCCTGGGACCCAACATCCAGACCTACACCTCCTCGGGCACCGCGCCCTCCAAGGGAGTGTCGGTGGGGCAGTGCATGATCGGGATCCAGTTCACCCCCGCTTTTTTCGAGTTCATCGACAACGGGTATCCCCTGGAAGTGGTCTATCCCAAGGAAGGGGTCTGGTTCGAGGCTCCGGCGGTATCCATCCTGAAGGGGGCGAAGAACGTCGAATCGGCCCAGGCCCTGGTGGACTGGCTTGTGTCGTCCAAGGGGCAGAACGCCCTGACCGACGCCAAGACCTTCTTCTACCCCGTGGTCCCGGGGGCGAAGCTGGGCAAGGGAATGCCCGCCTTCGAGGCCCTGAAGACCGTGGATGTGGACGTGAAATGGGCGGGTGAAAACAAGAAACGCCTGGTGGAGCGCTGGGTCAACGAGGTGCTTCCGTCGAAATGATCCGCTCCTGACAGCTTCCCCGCCCGCCAGAGGGGCGGGGATCTTCATTTCCCTCAAGGAGAATCCATGTCATGACGAGAGGATCCACCGCCCGGCTCCGGCGGGATATCAAAATGGTTGTCGGGGACCCGCTGCTGCTCATCGTGATTCTTCTGGTCCTCGCGTCCCTGGTGATTTTCATCATCTACCCCCTGGTCAGCGTCGTACTCACCGCTTTCAGGACCGGCACGGGCTACAGCTTTTCGGTGTTCCGGGATGTCCTGGCCTCCCGCTACCTGCGGCAGGCTTTCTGGAACAGCGTCATGATGGGGGTCCTCACCGCCGCCGCCGGCGCCGTGGTGGGCTTCCTCTTCGCCTTCGCCATCGCCCGGGCGGACATCCCCTTCAAGAAGTTCTTCCATGTCATCGCCATCATCCCGGTGGTCTCGCCCCCCTTCATCGGCGCGCTGTCCATCATCATGCTCTTCGGGAACAACGGGCTCGTCACCTACTCCCTGCTGGGGATCAACAACTACCCCATCTACGGTTTCCGGGGCCTGCTTTTCGCCCAGGTGGTGACCTTCTTTCCCGTGGCTTACATCACCCTCCGGGGGGTCATCGAATCCATAAGCCCCACCCTGGAAGACGCGGCCCTGGACCTGGGCGGGTCCCGGTGGAAGGCCTTTCTGAAAGTGACCCTCCCCCTGACCATCCCGGGCATCGCCGGAGCGATGCTGGTCCTGTTCATCGAGACCATGGCGGATTTCGGGAACCCCCTGATCCTGGCGGGGAGCCAGTTCCCCATCCTCTCGGTCCAGGCCTACCTGGAGATCACCGGGATGTACGACCTTCCCAAGGGGTCGGCCCTGTCTATTCTGCTGCTGGCGCCTTCCATCACCGCGTATTTTCTGCAGAAGTACTGGGTGTCCCGGAAACAGTATGTCACCATCACCGGGAAGCCCACCACCTCGGCGCTGAAATCGGTGAGCCCCGGGGCAAAATGGCTGCTCTTCGCCCTCTGCCTCGTCATCGCGGCGCTGATCCTGCTCATCTACATCACCATCCTCTGGGGGGCCTTCGCCAGGGTCTGGGGCTACGACAGCACCCTGACTCTCCAGCATTTCCGGGACGTCTTCGGCGTCGGTTTCCAGGCCGTCAAGGACACCCTGACCATCGCGGGGATTTCCACCCCCGCCGCGGGCATCCTGGGGATGATGATCGCTTTTCTGGTCATGCGGAAGCGTTTTCCCGGGCGGCGCTTCATGGAGTTCACCTCCATGCTGAGTTTCGCCGTCCCCGGGACGGTCATCGGCATCGGATACATCCTCGCCTTCAACCGGAAGCCCCTGGTGCTCACCGGCACCCTGGCCATCCTGCTGCTGAACTTCATCTACCGGTACATCCCCGTGGGGATACAGTCGGGGGTGGCCATCCTGCGCCAGGTGGACCCCTCCATCGAGGAGGCGGCGGTGGACCTGGGGGCGGACTCGAAGAAGACTTTTTTCCGGATCACCCTGCCCCTGATGGTTCCCGCCTTCTTTTCGGGGCTCATCTTCTCCTTCGTCCGGGCCATGACGGCCATCAGCGCGGCGATTTTTCTCGTCAGTTCCAGCTGGAACCTCATGACCGTGCAGATCATGTCCCAGGTGGAATCCGGCAGGCTGGGGACCGCCGCGGCCTTCAGCGTCATTCTGGTGGGCCTCATCCTGCTGGCGATCCTTCTCATCCGGACCATCCTCGTCCTGCGCTACGGCAGGTTCGGCGGCGCCGCGGTGAAGATATGAAACCAAGGAGCTTCCCATGGGAGTGAAACTCGTCGACATCACCAAAACTTTCCCCGATCTCTCCCACCCGCACCGGGAGGTGACGGCGGTGCGGAACGCCAGCCTGGAGGTGCGGGACGGGGAGTTCGTCACCTTTCTCGGGCCCTCGGGCTGCGGCAAGACCACCACTCTGCGGATCATTTCCGGCTTCGAGGCCCCCACCTCCGGGGAGGTCTGGATCTCCGGGCAGATGGTGAACGACATCCCCCCCAACAAACGGGACACCTCCATGGTTTTCCAGAGCTATGCCATCTTCCCCCATCTGTCGGTGGGGCAGAACATCGGTTTCGGCCTGGAACTCCGGGGGCGCCCCAGGAGGGAAATCCGGACCGAGGTGGAGAAGATCATGGAGGTGATGGACCTGAAGGGGCTGGGCCAGAGAAGGCCGGACCAGCTTTCCGGGGGCCAGCAGCAGCGGGTGGCCCTGGCCCGGGCCATCATCAACCGGCCCAGCGTTCTTCTCTTCGACGAACCCCTGTCCAACCTGGACGCCAAGCTCCGGGAACAGATGAGGCTGGAGATCCGCCGGATCCAGCAGACCTTCGGCATCACCAGCATCTACGTGACCCACGACCAGGCGGAGGCGATGACCGTGTCGGACCGCATCGTGGTGATGAACCAGGGGGACATCGTGCAGATCGGCACCCCCTTCGAGATCTACTCCCGGCCCGCCACCCGCTTCGTGGCGGACTTCATCGGCCGGGTGAATTTTTTCGAGGGCCGGATCGGGCCGGGCCGGGAGGTGGCTTTCACCGTCGGCGGGCGGAAGGAGATCCAGAGCCGCTCCCGGGAGTTCGCCCAGGGCGACCCGGTGGTGGTCACGGTGCGGCCCGAGTCGCTGCGGATCAGCCACGGAGAGGGGGGCTTCCTGTCCGGGAAGATCTCCAAGGCGGTGTACCTGGGTCAGGTGGTGGAGTACGAGATCGACACGGGGCGGGACAAGCCGGTTCTGGCGGTTACCCACAACCCGGTGGAGGAGGGCTTCTTCAGCCCCGGGGAAACGGTGGGAGTGGATTTTTCCCCCGTGGCCGCCCATGTCCTCCCCGCCTGAGGAGTTCCCATGCCCGGCCCCGCTGCGGAAAAGATATTCCGGGACCTCCTGAACCGCCATCCCTCTCTGCGGCCCTGCGCCGACGACATCGCCGCCGCCTTCCGGCTTCTGCTGGACTGCGGCCGCCGCCGGGGCCTCATTCTGGCCTGCGGCAACGGGGGAAGCTCCGCCGACGCGGACCACCTGGTGGGGGAGCTGATGAAGGGCTTCCTGCTGCCCCGGCCCCTGGGGGAGGAGGCGAGGCGGATGCTGGAGGGGCCTCTTCCTCCGGGAAGGGGAAGGGCGCCGCTTCGGGAAACCGGCGGCCCGGCGGTCCACCCGATTCCCTGCGGGACGGCGGACCGGCCCGGGGGACGGCGCGCCCTGGAAGGCTCCGATTCCCGGAAGGGATCCGGGGGCGGCACCGAGGACCGGGACGGCCGCTATCTGGCGGAGGTGCTCCAGGAGGCCGTTCCGGCTGTTTCCCTGAGTTCCCACGGCGCCCTCCTCACCGCCTTCGCCAACGACCGGGCCTCGGACGCCGTCTTCGCCCAGCAGGTCTACGGCTACGGCAGGAAAGGGGACCTTCTGGTCTGTTTCAGCACCTCCGGGAACTCCCGGAACGTGGTGCTGGCGGCCCGGACCGCCCGGTCCCTGGGGCTGTCGGTTCTGGGGCTCACCGGAAGGGATGGAGGAGCGCTGGCGCCCCTCTGCGACGCCGCCGTCCGGGTTCCGGAGACGGAAACCTTCCTGATCCAGGAACTGCACCTGCCGGTCTACCACGCTCTGGCCGCAGCCCTGGAGGCGGAGCTGTTTTCCCGGGGCGAATCCCGATAATTTCCCCGGCCGCAGCCGCCCTGCAGGGGGGAATCACCGCCGCGGGCAAGGTGCGCCCCGCGGGGGGGGATCACCGCCGCGGACAAGATCCGCCCCGCCCTCGGACGCCGTCGCCCGGGAACCGTGGGGGAGGGCGCCTCCGCGGGCAAGGTGCGCCCCGCGGGGAGGAATCACCGCCGCGGACAAGGTCCGCCCCGCCGGCCTCTCTCAGCGCAGGTTATCTTTCAGAAAGTCCACCGCCTGCCGCCAGGCCTTTTCCGGGGATCCCCCCTGATTGTAGGTGCCGCTTTTGACGAAGGCGTGACCCACATCGGGGTAGACGCTTATGACATTCCGGATGCGCCTCTCCTCCAGGGCGGACTGGAAGGCCCGGACCTTCTCCACCGGGATGCCGGCGTCCTTCGCGCCGTAGATGCCCAGGACCGGGCCGGCCTTGTCCATGGCCCCCAGTTCGGCGGCGCTCTGGAAAGGGCCCCCGCCGTAGAAGATCACCACCGCCGCCAGGCCCGGGTTCCGCGCCCCCATCCGCATGGACTGGGTTCCCCCGAAGCAGAAGCCCAGGGACGCGATCCGGTCCGCCTTCACCGCCGGGTGGCGGGACAGATAGGCCCGGGCGGCGTCCAGATCCGAGGCGATCCGGTCCGCGGGGGTCCCGGAGGACAGTTTCGCCGCCTCGGCGGGTTCCCGGGCCACCTTTCCCCGGAAAGCGTCGGCGGCGAGGACCGCGAAGCCTTCCCGGGCCAGGGCGTCCGCCAGCAGGGCCGTGTCCTCGTTGAGGCCCCACCATTCGTGAATCATCACCACTCCGGGGAAGGGTCCCGACCCCGGGGGCAGGGCGAGGTAGCCCGAAAGGGGGGTCGAGTCGGCGGCGGGGTAGGAGACATTCCGCCGCCCCGGGGCCGCCGGATCGGGGGTCTGGGCGGTGGCGGGACCCGCCGAGGCCAGAAGGACCAGGAGCCCCGGCATAAAAAGACGGTTCGCTTTCATCGTTTCACCTCGAAAAACACATAGTGAGTAAAAGGTAGTGAAACACTACCGGAATGGTCAAATAAAAAAGCCGCTCCGGCGGCCCCGGGGAGGCCCTGGCCGCCGGCCACTGGGGGACTGCCGCTGGGGAGTCCCGCCGGGGAGACCGTGGGAATCGCCGGGGGGGGGACGCGCCGGATGGCCCGCCGGGGAGTCCCGCCGAGGGAGGACGCACCGGATGACCCGCTGGAGGAGGGCGGAGCCCCGGTTTCTTCCCGGAACGGAGGGCTCTTCCGGGAAAAATTCCATTGACTTCCCATGGAGTGGTGGTATGATGAAATCATCTTCCATCATAAAAGGAGTCAACATGCGGATCGTTGAAAAAAGAGGCCTAGCCTTCCTTCTGCTGGGAATCCTCATCCTGGCCCTGGCGTCCTGCGGTTCGGGCAAGACCGCCCAGGGGGCCGCTTCGGGGGCCCAGGAAGCGAAAACGGTGTACAAATGGAAGCTGCAGACCTGGGCCGCCGCCGGGGACAGCACCTACACCGCATCGGAGAACCTGGCGGCCATCGTCAAGGACGCCTCCGACGGCAGATTGATCATCACTCCGTACAACGCCGGGGCCATCATCCCCGCCGGGAAGGAGTTCGACGGGGTCATCTCCGGGTCGGTGGAGGCCATTCATGGACCGCCCACGTGGTCCATCGGCTACTTCCCCGGCGCGGTATTCTTCGGAAGCACCGTGGGAGGACTGACGGCCAACCAGACCCGGATGTGGCTGAACTCCGATGGGCGGGCCCTGGCCCAGAAGAATTACGCCAAGCTGGGGGTCCACTATGTGGGCGCCCTGACCCCCCACAACGCGGAAGTGTTCCTGCACACGAAAAAACCCATCAACTCGGTGGCGGATCTGAAGGGAATGAAGCTCCGCATGGGCGCGGCGTCGCTGAACGATATTTTCAAGCGGATGGGGGCGGCCCCGGTATTCCTCCCCGGCGGAGAGGTCTACGAGGCCATGCAGAGAGGCATCATCGACGGTTTTGAATACGTCACCCCCTCGGTCAACTGGGGTCTGGGCTTCCATGAAGTTTCCCCCTATATGTACATGTCTCCCTCCCGGGCCCCTACCGACGCGCAGGCCCTGTTCATCAACATGAAGGTCTGGGAATCCATGCCGAAGGATCTGCAGCGGATCGTTACGCTGGCCTGTGACAAGGCGGCGGACGAGTATTACGTCAGGGAAGTGAAGGACGACGCGGAAGCCCTGAAGAAGTTCGAGGCCTACGGAACGAAGATCTCCTTTGTCCCCAAGGACGTGGAGGATCTTCTCTACAAGACCGCGGCCGCCTACTACACCGAGCAGGCCAAGGCCGACGAGGCGTTCCGGGAAATCTTCGAATCCGTCCAGCAGTGGCAGAAAGTCTGCGCCCAGTTCGGAATTAAATAAACCCATCCGAAGGCATAAACCATTCCCCCTTCCGGCCCTCCGCCGGGAGGGGGAATTCCAGGGGATCGCCGAAAGAAGCGCCCATGGCCCCGCTCCCGGCGATGGAGTCGGAGCGAAAAGGAATAATTATGTGGGAGAAAGAAATGCCGACTAAACAACTTGCGAAGTTTGTCAGGGGCATGGACGAACTCAGTGATTTTATCAGCCGGATCATCAAATATCTGGTCTTCGTGCTGATTCTGGTTTTGTTCTACGAGGTCGCCGCCCGTTATATCTTCAACAGCCCCACCATCTGGGCGATGGAAACCTCCGCCATGGTCTTCGGTTCCTTCGGCGTGCTGTGCTGGGGTTACGTCCTGAAAATCGGGGGCCACGTGCGGGTGGATATTTTCTACACGAAATTTTCTCCCAGAATGAAGGCCCTGGTGGACACCGTCATGACCGTTCTGCTTCTGATCCCCATCGAAGTCATACTGGTGTACACCGGTTTCCGTCGGGCCCTGTTCGCCCTGAAGGTGAACGAGCGGATGGTGGAAAGCAGCTGGCTTCCCCCCTCCGCTCCCTTCCGGTTCGTCCTGGCCATCGGGTTTACCCTGTTCCTGCTGCAGACCCTGGCGGAGCTGACAAAGAACATCTACTTCCTGGTGGCCGGGGAGCCTTTGGTGGACGATTTCGGAACCATGGATAAGGAGAATTTAATCTAATGGAGCACATATTAACACCGAACGTGGTGGCTATCGGGATGTTTTCCCTGCTGTTCATCGGGGTCCTCACCGGATTCCCCCTGGCGATACCCATCGGCGGCACCGGGCTCATCTTCGGCTATCTCCTCCATGGCACACCGGTCTTCGACACGATCTACGCCCGGATCTTCGCTCAGGTGACCAATTCCGGCTTCATGGCGGTGCCGCTCTTCGTTTTCATGGGAGGCATGCTGGAGAAGTCCGGCATCGCCCAGAGGATGTACGAGAGTCTGTACATCAGCTTCGGCAAGTTCCGCGGCGGTCTGGCGGTGGTCACCATCATCATCGCCACGCTGATGGCGGCCTGCATCGGGGTCATCGCGGCGTCGGTTTCCATGCTGACACTGGTGGCTCTGCCGGTGATGATCAAACGGGGCTACGACAAGGGTCTGGCCACGGGAAGCATCTGCGCCGGGGGAACCCTGGGCATCCTGATACCCCCCAGCATCATGCTGATCCTCTACGGGCCGGCGGCCTGGATATCCGTGGGGAAACTCTTTATGGCCGCCTTCGGGCCGGGCTTCATGCTGTCCTTCATGTACATCATCTACATCGTGGTGCGGTCCTTCCTCCAGCCTTCGGTGGCTCCGGCCATCACCGATGAGGAGAACCGCTACACCGCCGTCGAGAAGCTGCTTCTGGTCATGAAGTCCCTTCTTCCCACCCTGTTTCTCATCCTCTCGGTCCTGGGGGTGATCTACTTCGGCATCGCCGCCCCCACCGAGGCCGCCGCCGTGGGTGCCGTGGTCTCGGTCCTCCTCACCATCGCCTACCGGCGGTTCAGCTGGCAGGGGCTCAAGGAGGTGGCGGTGAGCACCCTGAAGCTGACGGGGATGGTTCTTCTCATCGCCAGCTGTTCCACCGCCTTCGTCAGCGTGTTTCTCGGGGGCGGCGGCGGCGAGGTGGTCAGCAATTTCATCCTGAACTTCCCCGGCGGGAAGTGGTCCGTCTTCACCCTGGTGATGGTCATCACCTTCATCCTGGGAGCCTTCATCGACTGGGTGGGCATCATCTTCGTTCTGGTCCCCATCCTGTCCCCCATCATCCCGAAGCTGGGCTTCGACCCCCTGTGGTTCGCCATGATGATCATCGTAAACCTGCAGATGTCGTTCCTGACCCCGCCCTTCGCCTACGCCATCTTCTTCCTCAAAGGGGCTGCCGACCCCGCTCTGGGGATAGAGACCCGGGACATCATCCGGGGGGTCATCCCCTTCATCGGAGTCATCGCGGTGGGGCTGGTTTTTCTCGTCCTGTTTCCGGGCATCATCACCTGGCTCCCGGGCACGATGATGAAGTGAGGCTCCGGGACCGGGTTGTTGCGGGGTCCGCAGAACCCGGTCCTGAAACCGGAGGCCCGAACCCCGGGTGCGGATCCCTCTCGAAAAAAAACTTGCGGGATCCCCCATCCGATGGTATTTTTTCCTCATGACCTACGAAAGATCTCTCTACCGGCTGATGACCGTCGTCATGGTGGCTCTCGCGGTGGTGGGCGTCTTCTGCCAGGGAGCGGATTCCACCCTGGAAGGGTTTCTGCGGCTTCAGCGGCAACCCGCCCGGCTTCTGAGCGATTTTACCATCACCGGCGGAACCGGGGCCGCGCTGGTCAATTCGGCGGTGGTGGGCGCCGTGGGGCTGGGCATGGTGTACAAGACGGACATCCGGCTATCCGGTCCCACCTTCTCGGCGATCCTGACCATGATGGGTTTCGCCCTTTTCGGAAAAACCGCGTTGAATATACTTCCCATCATAGTCGGGGTTTACCTGGCAGCGAAGATCGTCGGAAAACCCTTCAGCGCGTACATCCTCATCGCCATGTTCGGGACCGCGCTGGGGCCGCTGGTGACCTTCCTGGTCTACGAGGCGGGTCTCGTGGGGGTTCCCGCCTTCACGGTGGGAATTCTCGCGGGGATCGCCACGGGGATGCTGCTCCCCGCGCTGGCCATTGCCATGCTGCATCTGCATCAGGGCTACCATCTCTACAACGTCGGGCTGGCCGCGGGATTCTTCGGTCTTTTCGCCGCCGCCTTCCTGACCGCCGGCGGGAGGGAACTGCCGGTCCTGTTCGCCTGGAACACCCGGGGGCATCCCGCCCTCTCCGCCGTTGTCCCGGTGCTGTCCCTGGTTTTCATCCTCTGGGGCATCTTTCAGGCAAAGGGCGGAACGCTCCGGGACCTGCTTCAGATCCAGAGGCTGTCGGGTCGGCTGCCGTCGGATTTCCTGGATTCCGTGTCTCCCGGAGGCGCGCTGGTCAATGTGGGTCTTCTGGGGCTGGCGTCCTGCCTCTACGTGGTCCTGGCGGGAGCGGATTTCAACGGCCCGGTTCTGGGGGCCGTCTTCACCATCATGGGATTCGGGGCCTTCGGCAAAACTCTGCGGAACTGCTGGCCCGTCATCGCGGGGGTCGTGCTGAGCTGCCTTGCCTTCGGAAAGGTTCTGTCCGCGCCGGGGCCGATACTGGCGGCATTGTTTTCCACCACCCTGGCGCCTCTGGCGGGCGCCTTCGGCCCGCTGACGGGAATCGTCGCGGGGTTCATCCATCTGGTGGTGGTGGAGCGGACAGCCGCCTGGCACTGCGGCCTGGCCTTGTACAACAACGGTTTCGCCGGCGGGCTGACCTCCGCCTTGATGGTGGCCGTCATTGAATGGTACCGTTCAAACCGGCGGGATCGCTGATGCCGAAAAAGGATGGTCACCCATGAAGGATTACATCGTTCATCTGATCGGGGAGGTTTCAAAATTCATTCTGGAAGACAACCCCTCCCGGCTGGTCATTTCGCTGCACCGGGAGGAGGATGGGCTTCATCTGAGCGTCATGGACAACGTGGAGAGGTCCGACGGGGAACTGCGCCGGATGGACGCGGCCCTGAACGCGGAGAAAAGGCCCGAACTGTCCTATTATTACGGCAGCATGGTGGGGCACGACCTGCTGGGAAAGGCCCGGCTCAAGCTCATCGGCTGGAAGGTCAAGCATTCGGATGTAAGCCGCACCGACAAAGGCACGAAGATCGATTTCTGGCTGGGGGGAGACCGGTTCGACCCCTCCCGCTTCTCCGTGCCGGATAAAACCTCCGGCTGACAGGCCCGGGGCGCCCCGTTTCCGGGGTCCCCCGGGTCAACCCTCTTCCCCCCTTTGCGGCAAACCCCGGGGAAGCAGCTCCTCTTTTAGCCGGGGGAGGGCGAACTCCTGCCTTCACCCCGGTAGGTTTCCACCCGGTTAACCTGCCCGATCTCGATGACGGCCCTGTCCCAGGGGACGCGTTTCAGGATCTTTTCCCTGATCTCCCGGTCGACGATGAGATCGTTCATTTCGTACTCCCGCCGGGCGGTCCGGAGGGTGTCGTCCCGAAGCTTCAGGGTCCGGACCCGGCTCCGGGTCGCCCCGCCCGCCCCGGCGTCCAGGGCGGAGCGGATCCTGTCGTTTCCTTCCCCCTCGGGGTAGAGGATCCGCAGCACTTCCCGCTGGGCTTTTCCGCTCCCCAGGCCCAGGCTCCGGCCGATGGCCGCGGTTCCCCGGCGCCAGTCGGCGTGGCCCGTCATCGTGTCGATGGCGCTGACGATCTGCTCCATGCTGGCGATATAGGAGGACTTTCCCCGGATCATCCGGGTGTCGATAAGACCCTCGGCGATGGAATAGGAGTAGAGAAACCCCTTCCCTGGGTGGTCGAGCTTGGCCGTCCGGGTGATATAGTCGAAGATCTCGTCGGCGTCATGACGGGGCACCACGGCGTGGACGATCTCCTTCTCCGCCGGGACGGTTATCCGCAGAAGCCCCAGCCGGTCCCGCAGGCCCACCCCCTCGCCGAAGGTTACCAGCGGCAGGGCCCGCCCGGAATCCAGCAGCGCCTTGGCGATGTCGTTGCCCTTCCCTCTGCGGACAATGGCCACCAGACCTTCCAGGTCCTTCAGCGGGACGATGGACGGCTTCGGCAGGGCCGCGAGGACGGAATCGTCGAAGGAGTTTTCCTCGTTCCGATAGACTGAGATGTCGGTGCGGTAGATGCTGCCCCGTCCGGGGAAGCTCAGGTCCGCCCGGTCCGCGAGAAAACCCAGGACACGGGAAGCGTGCTTCGGGGGGACGCAGAAGGAGAAGTATTCCACCGGGTCTTCCTCGATCTTGTAATCCCCCCGGCCGGCCAGTTTCAGGGTCTTCTCCCGCAGAACCACGGATCGGGCGGAGGCGGTGAAAACCTCGGGAAGCCCCAGTTCCTCCAGGGCCTCAGCCGGCAGATGGGCGATTTCTTTCGAGACCCAGCATTCGATTCGTGAAACCTTTCGTGCTTTCATGGCTACTCTTTCAGGGCCGCCCGGCGGCGGCCGGTGACGATGATTCCCGTTCCCATGACGAAGAGAACCGCGAACAGGGATGAAATGGCACATACGCCGAAACCTTCGACGCCTCCCACTTCCCCTCCGATGCCCAGGCCCATGGAAATGACCAGCGGCACGGTAATGGGCCCGGTGGTGACCCCGGAGCTGTCCCAGGCGATGTCGGTGAAGTCGTCGGCGGAAAAGGCGGTGATGACCAGAAGCATCAGGTAGCAGGGCACCAGCAGATACACGATGGGGATATCGTAGAGGATTTTCAGGAATCCCACGATCATTCCCAGGCCCACCCCGATGGCCACGGAGGTGATGAGAGTCTTCTGCTTGAAGGCCCCCACGGAGACCTCCTCCACCGTCATGCCCAGGGTTTTCAGGCCCGGTTCGGCGATGGTCGCTCCGTAGCCCATGAAGAATGCGAAGGCTAAAATCACCGCAATGCCGCCCAGAACCCCCCCGAATATCGGGCCCCGGGAGGGGGTATGGACGTAGGTCCGGGCGTCCCGGTGGAAGGAGCCTTCGTCGAAGGGGACGAACCGGGGTCCGTCCTTGTCGTCTACGATGAAGAACCGTTCCCGGCCTCCGTCGCCCCGCACGGCGCTGTAAACCAGGCTTTCGTCGAAGTCCGGGATGACCATCCGGTCCTCCGGCGCCGGGACGGCTTTATAGGCCACCGGCAGATTCCGTCCGGTGGCGTCCCCCAGCCTGGACAGCCCGGTCTGGATGCCGAAGCCGAAGGCGGCCATCCCGATGACGCTGAAAACGATGCCCAGCAGGATCTGGTCCTTGTTCCTGACCCTCCCCTTGTTGAGGGCGAAGAGGACCAGAAACAGAAAAAGCGACAGGGGCAGGATGGATTGGGCCGCTTCCCCCAGCTGTTCCACGGCCATCCGGGCGGGACGCGGCGGCGGGACGGGAACGGCGGCGGGTACGGCTGCAGCTGCGGCGGAGGGTACGGCGGCGGAGCTGGAAAGCGCGGCGGCGGAGTCTTTGGCGGCGGTCGGATCGACGATGCCGGCCGCAGGTCTGAGGCCGGCCCCGCCCTGCGCCTCCCCGGCTCCGTTTCCCCCGGCCCCCAGAAAGAGGTCCGCCGCGTCCCGGGAGAGGCGGGTTCGGACATACTGCTCCATGTCGGCGTCGGAGGAAAAAAGCCTCCGCACCGTTTCCCGCTGGGAAGGGGCGAAAAAATCCGCCCGGGATGCCGGAAAGGGCGCCGAGGGGGCGGAGACGAACCCGTAGATCAGGACCGTCAGGATCGGGAAGGCCGAGGCCAGGGTGATCATGCCGAAGCCCGCCATTCCCTTGTCCTCCCCCCCGATGGAGCGGGATATGCCGATCCCCATGGCCATGATGAGGGGCACCGTCACCGGTCCGGTGGTGACCCCTCCGGTGTCCCAGGCCAGGGAGATGATGTGGACCATCTTCCTGTCGAAGTGGGCCGCCACGGAGACCAGAAGAAGAATGGGGATGATTATGTACAGAAAGGGCTTCAGGGAAAGGCGGAAAAAATAACGCAGGACGCCGAAGACCATGGCGATCCCCACACCCACGGAGATGGCCGCCACCAGCCCGCCGGAGCGGCTGTTCAGCATCATGAAAAGAAGGGGAGCCTCCCAGGCTTCGACGCTGGAGCCGAGAATTTTCAGTATCCCCACCGCCGGCTCCGCCACCGTGGCGGCCACGCCGAGGATGAAGGCGAAAAGCAGAAGGAGGGTCAGGGGGACCGCCCGGGGGAGACGCAGACCCGCCTCCTCGCCGATGGGCATGACGCCCAGAACCAGCCCTTCGATGAAAAACGCCAGCCCCAGAATGACGAGAAATATGCCCGCCCCGATTCCCACCGCTCCGGCGACGGGAACGCCGAGAACGAGGAACTGGAACAGGGCCATATAAATGGAAATGAAGGCCACGGACCCCGCCTGTTCGAGGATCTTTTCCGAGGCGTACCCCCGGACCATCTTCGCCGCCTGGGTGAAGCCTGTCTTCAAGGTTTTTTGGTTCATTCAGTCATTGTCCTGCGTTGGAAGTTCCCGGCCATTATAGCCGGAGCGGTCCCGGAGGTCTACCTCAGGGGGGGGGAGATCACATGGAGGAACACCGCGAAGAAATGGAAAACGCTCCCGGCGAGAACGAAGAGGTGCCAGACCGCGTGCCCGTAAGGCAGCTTCCGCCGGAGATAGAAGGCGACGCCCCCGGTGTAGCACAGGCCTCCCAGAAGGAGGAGAAGGATTCCCCGGGGAGGCACCGCCGCCCGGAGAGGGCGGGCTGCGGCGACCACCGCCCAGCCCATGGCCAGGTAGAGAATCAGGGACAGGGCCCGGGAGCGCTTCAGCGGCGTGAACTGGACGATGAAACCGAAAGCCGCCGCCCCCCAGATGACGCCGAAGAGCGTCCAGCCCCAGGGACCCCGGAGGGACACCAGGGTGAAGGGGGTGTAGGTGCCGGCGATGAGGAGGAAGATCGCGGAATGGTCCAGGGTCCTCAGCGTCTTTTTGGCGGACGGTGAGGGGATCCCGTGGTACAGGGTGGATGCGGTGTACAGAAACACCAGGGAGGCTCCGAAAATCGCCGTTCCCACCACCTGCCGGGCGTCGCCGCGCTGCGCGGAGAAGACCGCCATCAGAACCAGCCCCGCGGCGGAGAGGAGCATTCCTATCCCGTGGGTGAGGCTGTTGGCGATCTCTTCGCCCCGGCTGTAGCGGGGCTTTGTGTCGGCGTCTGTCATGATTCGCAGGGGCTCATTCGGGGTTGTAGATCCTCCAGGTGGTGCCGATCAGCGAATCCACGCCGCTGGCCGTCGCCTTCCAGCCCAGGATCTCCCGGGCCTTCCGGGCGGAGGCCACCAGGGAGGCGGGGTCCCCGGGCCGCCGGGGCCCGATTTCCGACGGGATGGGGCGGCCCGTCACCCGGCGGGCGGCGGCGAGCATCTCGGCGACGCTGATGCCCGTCTCGCTTCCCAGGTTGACCGTCAGGCTGCGGTCCTCCCGGACCAGATACCCCAGGGCCGCCAGGTGGCCTTCCGCCAGGTCGTCCACATGGATGTAGTCCCGCACGCAGGTGCCGTCGGGGGTGGGGTAGTCGTCGCCGTTGATTTTCAGGAGGGGCCGGGATCCCGCGGCCACCTCCATGATGATGGGCAGCAGGTTGGCGGGGTTCCGCTCCTTTCCCCGGATGCGCCCGGCGGAGTCGTAGCCCGCGGCGTTGAAGTAGCGCAGGGAGGCGGAGCGGAGGCCCTTCAGCCGGTCGTACCAGGCCAGGATGCGTTCGATCTCCAGCTTGGTGAAGCCGTAGAAGTTCTCCGGGTTTTTCGGGTGGTCCTCGTCGATGGGGACCCTTTCAGGTTCGCCGTAGACCGCGGCGGAGGAGGAAAAGACGAGCCGCCGGATCCCGCATGCGCAGGCGGCGTTGAGGATGTTGATCGTTCCCCCGATATTGTTCAGGGCGTATTTTTCCGGCCTTTCCATGGATTCTCCCGCCGCCTTGAAGGCCGCGAGGTGCACCACGGCGTCCGCCCCCGAGGCCATCGCCGCGAGGAGGGCGGGATAATCCAGGATGTCCCCCCGGATGAAACGGGCCTCCGGGAAGAGATTCTCCTCGGCGCCGGAGGACAGATTGTCGAAGACCGTGACGCCATGGCCCGCGTCCAGGAGCCGCCGCGCCACATGGCTTCCGATGTAGCCTGCGCCGCCGATTACCAGTACCGTCATGCTCCGTCTTCCTCCATTCCCGGGGGGCGCCCATGAGGCCCTCCCGGAATCCGCCGGGACGCGGGGAGAACCTGTCCTCCGGGAGGCCGGGAAGACCGGCTCCCGGGATGCGCCGGCGCCTCACCATAGCCTCCGGGGACGGGAAGGTCAAGGTCGAAGATAAGGGAACCGGCGGAGGCGCCGTTCCGCGGAATTTCCGCCGGGATGAGAGAAAGAAGCGCGTGAAAACCCCGTGCGAAAAAGGCTATTCTGTTATACAATGACGTCAGGCTGCTTTCGGAGCCCGAAGAAACCCTGTTTTGGAGGAAAAACGGTGAAAAAGCGAATTCTCATTCCGATTCTGGCCCTTTGTGTCGTGGCGTCCCTTGCCGCGGGGGGCAAGGCGGAGGGGAAGAAGCCCTCCTACACTCTGCGGTTCGGCCATGTGCAGACCAGCGAGGACCTGTTTCACAAAGCCTACGAGAAGTGGGCGCAGATTATCGGCGAAAAGACCAAGGGCGATTTCCTGGTGGAGATTTATCCCAGCGCCCAGCTGGGGGTGGAAGAGGACGTCCTGGAACAGATGCGGAAGGGGTCCAACGTGGGCTGGCAGACCGACCCCGCCCGCCTGGGGAACTACGTGAAAGAGTTTTCGATTCTCTACGCGCCCTACCTTCTGGACAACCTGGATGAGGTGAAGAAGCTCCTCCATTCCAAGGTCATCGGAGGGTGGATCGATCAGCTGGAGAAGGAATACAAGATCAGCGTCATCTCCTACGCCTTTGTCCAGGGCTATCGGAACGTTTTCTCCAACAAGCTGGGGAAAAACCCCTCGGAGTTCCGGGGAATGCTGATCCGCACCGCCCCGGCCCCGATGTGGGTGGCCACCGTCAACTCCCTGGGCTGCAAGGCCGTGGCCCTCCCCTACGGCGAGCTGTACAACGGCATCCAGACCAAGGTGGTGGACGGCTGCGAACTTCCCTACGCCGCCGCGAAAACCCTGAAAGTCTACGAAGTGGCCAAGTACATCCTGGAAACTCAGCATATCTTCCAGGCCAATGTCCTGGTGGCGGGGACGGACTGGATCAGCAAACTGCCCAAGGAGTACCGAACCCTGCTGGTGGACGAGGCCAACAAGGCGGGCATCGAGGTCTCCGAGCAGCTGCAGAAAAACGCCGACGCGGACCGGAAGTTCATGATCGACAAGGGGATGACCTACATCTCCCACGGGGACATGGATATCGAGGCCTTCAAGAAGGCGGGGCAGACCGCCTACGACGCCATGAAGCTCGACGCGGTGCGGGAGGCCATCTACGCCGAATTGGGCAAAAAGGTCGTGAAATAACCCGGCTGCTCCAGCGGTTGTGTTGTTCCGGCGGGCGGGGACGGTGAGGCTTTGCGGCTTCGTCCTCCGCCTCCCGGTTCAACCATCTTTTTCCACGGATGTCAAAGATGAAAGCTCTTTACAATAGGATCTGCGAAATCGAAGTCATCGTCGCCGCCGCCTCCCTGCTCATCACCGTGTTCGTCATCTTCCTGGCGGCCATCACCCGCACCATCGGGTATCCCATCAACTGGGCGCTGGACATCGCCCTGCTCCTCTTTACCTGGGGGGTTTTTCTCGGGGCCGATGCGGCATTCCGGGAGGACAAACTGGTGAATGTGGATATCCTGTTTCTGAAGCTGCCGCGCCCGCTTCGGGACCGGGTCGAGCTCGGCCTGTATCTGGTCATCTCTCTTTTTCTCGCGCTGATGGTGTACCAGGGTTTCATCATGTCCGTCTCCACCCGGCACCGCTCATTTCAGGGCATTCCCGCCCTGAGCTACACCTGGGTCACCCTGAGCATGCCCATCTGTTCCCTTCTGATGCTGGTGACGGCGGGCCTGAAAATCCGGCGGATCGCCGCCCGGAAAAAAGGACCGGAACCGTCGGAGGCCTGAGCCGGGCCTGTTTACGGCCCGCCGGAATCGGGTCCGGCGCAATACGATGCAAGGTAGAAACGATGATATTGGTGATGATAGTCTTTCTGTTCCTTCTGGCCGTCGGGATGCCCGTGGGTTTTTCCATCGGGATGTCGGGAGTCATGTTCTTCCTGCAGCACGGAGAACTCCCCATTTCGACCATCGTGCAGCTCCCCATCTCCCAGACCCAGAACGTGACCCTCCTGGCGGTCCCCCTCTTCATCTTCGCCGGAAGCCTGATGAACGCCAGCGGAATCACCGACCGCCTGATAAAACTGTCCATGCAGCTGGCGGGCCATATGCGGGGGGGAATGGCCCAGGTCAGCGTGCTCCTCAGCACCTTCATGGGCGGCTGCTCCGGGTCTTCCAACGCCGACGCGGCCATGGAGGCCCGGATCCTGGGCCCGGAAATGGAGAGGCAGGGCTACCCCCGGGGGTACTCCGCCGCCGTCATCGGCTACACATCTCTTATCACCTCCACCATACCTCCGGGAGTGGGAATGATCCTCTACGGGACCATCGGTGAGGTCTCCATCGGACGGCTTTTCGCCGCGGGCATCCCCGCGGGGCTTCTGATGATGACGGCCATGATGATCACCGTGGCCATCACATCCAAGGCCCGGGGGTTCAAACGGGCCCGGGAGAAGAGGGCGACGCTGAAGGAGATATTGGGCTCCCTGAAGGAGACGATCTGGGCTCTGATCTTCCCCTTCGTTCTCATCGGAAGCCTGCGGATCGGGATCTTCACCCCCACGGAGGTGGGCTCCTTCGCCTGTGTCTACGCCCTTTTCATCGGCTTTTTCGTCTACAAGGATCTGACCCTGAAGTCCCTGTGGCAGACCCTGAAGGATTCGGTGCGGGACGTGGGGGCGATCATGTACATGATCTCCATGGCCGGCATCTTCGGCTACGGCATCCCCATCGAAAAAATCCCCCAGAAGATGACCCTGTTCATCACCGGCATCTCCAGCAGCCCCGCCGTGGTCATGGCCATCATCGTGGCTTTTCTGCTTCTCTTCGGGATGTTCATGGAAGGCTCGGTCATAATCCTTCTCCTCACCCCCATCCTGCTGCCGCTGATAGTGAAAATCGGCGTGGACCCCGTCCTGTTCGGGGTGGTGACCAGCGTGGTGGTGACCATGGGCATCCTGACCCCGCCGGTGGGGGTGGCCATGTACATCGTCTGCGGGACCCTGAACTGCAAACTGCAGGATTTCATGAAAGAGAGCGTTCCCTTCATCATCGCCGTTCTGCTGCTGGTCGTGATATACGTGAGCTTTCCGAAGCTGCTGCTCTTTTTGCCGAACCTGATCTATGGATAAGGAGGAGGAGAGAAGAATGCTCTGACTGCTGAAATACGCCATGGTATGGCTGTACGAAAAACACGTGAAAAAAAAGACCGGAGAGGACCTGGACGAGAGCATGGGACGGGTTTTCTGTGATGTGCCCCGGGCCGTCAGAGACCGGCACGCCATGCAGCCGGAAGATCCGGTCCGGGAGGCCTTCGCCCCGACGGAAGCCGCGGAAGGGAAATAGGCCGATGAAAAAACCCCCGGGAGACCGGGGGTTTCGTTTTGTCGGAGCGCGGTGAGTCTACAGGGACAGGGCTCCCCGCAGCGCCGCCAGACGCCTGGCCCGGTCCCGGGCGAAGCGTTCGATCCCCGCCAGGATCCTGTCCGGGGAAAGCCCCGACTCCTCCAGAACCTCCTCGATGCTGCCGCCGGTGCGCCAGTTGTCGTCCCAGTCGGGGCTCAGGGCGTACTCTTCCGAGGTTTTGTTGAAGATCCAGGGGTGCATCAGCATCCGGGCGGAGGTGGTCACCACCGTGGAATCCATCCTGTCCTCCGGACTTAGCAGGCCGTCCTGATAGGATTTATCCTGCAGGGCGAAGAGTTCGGGGCTGACGGAGGCGACGATTTTTACGTTGATGCCCCGCCTGTCCAGTTCCGGCAGGATCTTCACGGTATTCGCGACGGCGCTTGTTCCCTGCACGATGACGGTCCCCGCCCTGGGGGCGCCGGCCCTGTAATCCCGGATGAGGTATGCCCCCCGGGCGGCCTGGAAATGGTCGGCCATCCCGAGTTTGGCCCGGTCGGGGATCTCCACGTTGGGCCGGGTCAGGTGCAGGGCGAGGATGGGGGCCTTCTCCTTCAGGGCCGCCGCCAGGAGCACCGGCACCTCGTTGTACTCCCAGGGGTAGAGGTTGATGATCTTTCCCGCCGGGAAGAGCTGGGTGACGCCGGGGGAGAAGATGCCGAAATGGGTCCGGCTGTCCTCCGCCGTTTCGGGGCCGGAGTGGCCGGCGATCCAGATGACCTTGCCGACCTTGAGTTCGCTGTCCTGGGCGAGCTGGCTGTAGAGCCGGAAGGGGCCGTAGAGGAGGTAGGAGAAGCTCCCGTAGGTGGAGGTCGCCCCCCAGAAGCCGTCGAACTCCTTTTCCGGATCCGCCGCCAGGTTCACCGAGGCCAGACCCGCCAGAATGCCGGCGTTGGCGAACTCGGTGATCTCCTGGGGCATGAGGACCCCCTGGGAGTCGCCCACCCGTTCGTAGTACCCGTAACCCTTGAAGTCCCCGTAGCCCCCGGCGAAACCGGCGATGTTGGTGGAGCCGGAAAGGTCCGCCGAGCTGGCCATGAAAAGCGGCCGCCCGTACTCCTTCGCCCCGAAGGCGTTGACCCAGGCCCCCCATTTGGCCAGGGCCGCCCGGTTGGCGTTCTGGGTCCCCGGGGGGGCCCACATGTCGGCGGGGTACTGTTTCGCGTCGTAGAGCCGGGGGTCCGAGAAGGGGTTGCCATTGGAGCCCAGCCGGAAGCCTTTCACCTCCGTGGGGACGCTGTCCCCCAGCTCCACCAGCCGGTCCGCCAGGAAGGCGGTGAGGGCCGGGTCCGCCCGGAGCACCCCGATGACCGCCTCCACATTGGCCCGGAACTCCGCGGCGACGGCGGCGGCGTCCTTCGGCGCGGGCCCCCCGAGATTGACGAAGGAGACCCCGTACGTCCGGGCGAACTCTTTTTTCGTTTCCCAGTACGTTTCGCTGTTCATCGGGTGAGGGGCGCCGTGGGAGGCGTAGTCGAACTTGCCGTAACCCCGCCCCTTGCGGGTTTTGAACCACAGCACGCTGGGGGCCTTCCCCGGGTTGGGGGAGGTCAGCATATCGTGGAAGGCGGCGGTCAGGGATTCCCAGTCGCTGCCGTTCTCCGCCCCGAAGACCCGCCAGCCGTGGGAGGAGAACCAGTCCCTGGGGGTCCCATAGACCACCTGGTCGATGGTGTGGTCGTCGATGCCGAAGTTGTTCCAGTCCACCAGGTAGTACAGATTGTCCAGCGCCATTCCCCAGGCGGAGTTGGCCGTCTCGTGGGTGGCCCCCGGGGTGAGTCCTCCCTCGCCCTCCATGATGAAAACCCGGGTCCCCGGAGCGCCCGCCCGCTTCAGGGCCAGAGCGATTCCCGCCGCGGCGGGGCTTCCGTGTCCCGACGGGCCGGTGTTGAACCGCAGAAAAAGGGTCTTGCCCGACGCCTCGGCGTGGCCGGACAGGCCTCCCCGGCGGCGGAACTTCAGGAGGTCCTCCCAGGTCAGGATGAGCTCGGGCTTCTGCCGGCTCCGGTATTTTCTGTCTCCGGTTTTTTCATGCATGAGCCGGAGGGCTTCATGGAAGATCGCCAGGACCGTGTATACGATGGGAACCGTGTGGCCCGCCCCCAGAACGAAGCGGTCGGCGAACCGCTTCCCCGGGTCCCGGATGTCCCAGCGCATGGCGCCGCTCAGCAGGGTCGTCAGAAAGGCGTGCATCTTGGAGCGCGACCCGCCGGGGTGCCCGCTCTGACGGTAATTGAAGATCATGTCCAGAAGCTGGTCCGCCAGATCCTTCGTCTTTTCCAGATGCCCGAAACGCTCCCTCTGTTTTTCCACTGGTTCCATACATTCTCCTTTATTTTTCTATAGAATTTAATTCTTATATAGAGAAATGGCAAGGGAATGCAGGGAAAGGCCCGGCATGGTCAAACCGCCCCCCATCATATGGCGCGGAGTTCTCTGCCTGTACTATACTGAAGCCATGAATCCCCGGAGTCTCCGAACCCCCATCGTGGCGGCGGGTTGCATCCTCAACATGGCGGTCTTTCTTCTCACCCTGCGGTTCTCCTATGCCTCGTACCAGAACATGGGTTTCATTATCCGGGGCGGCGTGGCGGGACAGACCGCGGAAGCGGCGGAGGGGATCCGCAGGAGGATCGAGACTTTTTTCGACGAAAGGCTCAACGATTTGAAGATCCTCGCCGGGAGATTGGGGGAGGAGCCCGACGAGGGCCGCCGGATGGAACGTTTTATGCGGGACGCGCGCCTTCTGAGGAGGCACGCTTTTGTCTACCACAGTTTGCTGTTTATGGATGCGGCGGGCATCGTCAGAGCCGTCTCCCCCGCAGGGGAGAAGCCGGATCTCGTCGGGTTCGACATGAAGGCCCTGCCGGAAATCAAAATATCCCACACCTTCATTCTGGAAAAACGGGCCCCCTCCCTTACCCGGCCCATGGTCCTGACGACGGGAATCCCGGGAATGGTCCTTCTGTATCCGGTTTTTCGGGACCCGGAGGAAAAGACCGGCTTCATCGGGATCCTGGCGGCGCTGATGCGCAACGACCTCATCGTTGCCGCCGGCATTCCGGACGAGGGGTCTCCGAAGTACGCCGTGGAGATGCGGGGTACGGATCAGGTCCTCTATGCCACCTCGGCGCTGGTCCGGGAGGACGGCTCGCCGGGTTTGGAGGACTTCATCTGGAGCACCGGAGCGAGGCGGAAATTCCCGATCCTGGGCCGGCTCTGGGAGGTGCGGGTGGAACTGAGGAATGTGAGGGGCTACGGAGCCATCCTGGAGGCAAACCGGTGGAGGTTCCTGGGTCAAGTGGCCCTGTTCTTTCTTCTCAGCGTTTTTCTCTGTTCCGCCATCTGGACCCTGGCCCGCTCCCAGGAAGCCCGGCGCCGCCTTTTCCTGAGCGAGGAGAGGCTGGATGTGGCCATCCAGGGTTCCGGGCTGGGGCTCTGGGACTGGGACCTCCGCACCGGTGAGATCATCATCAACCGGCGGTGGGCGGAGATGCTGGGGTACAGCCTGACTGACCTGTCGCCCTCCCTGGAAACCTGGCTGAGCATGGTTCACCCCGACGACAAGGACGCCGTCTGGAACCGGCTCCTCCGCCATTTTCAGCGGCTGGAGCCGGGGTTCGAGGCGGAACAGAGGCTCCGGTCGAAAGGGGGCGAATGGGTCTGGGTTCTCAGCAAAGGCAGGGTCGTGGAGAGGGACGAGGAGGGAAATCCCCTGCGGGCGGCGGGCACCCATCAGGACATCTCCGAAAGAAAGCGCATGGAGGACCGACTGAGGGAGTCGATTAAGGAAAAGGAGGTGCTGCTCCAGGAGGTGAACCATCGGGTGAAAAACAACCTGCAGCTCCTCATCAGTCTCCTGAATCTGCAGAGCGGGGAAATGCGGGACGAGCCGGCGCTCCGGGTCATGACCGAATGGAGGAACCGGGTGCTGGCCATGTCGCTGATCCAGGAAAAACTCCATCAGGACGGCGGGTCGGAGCACATAAGCTCCTTCGATTATCTACACAGCCTGGCGGAATGGGTCTTCGTGACCCATAATCTGGTGGATCGGATAGCCATGGATCTCCGGATCGAGGACCTCCGCCTGGGCCTGGACCAGGCGATACCCCTGGGCCTCGTTCTGAACGAACTGGTATCCAATTCCCTGAGACACGCCTTCCCCGACGGGAGAAGAGGAAAGGTCTGGATCACTCTCTCGGAGCCGTCGAAGACCCGGCTCCGGCTGGAGGTGAGGGACGACGGCGTGGGCCCTCCCCCGGGATTCGATCTCCACGGCGCCGGCAGCCTGGGGCTCCTGCTCGTCGTGTCCCTGGCGGCCCAGCTCCAGGGGACCGTGGAAGCCGGCCCCGGGGAAGGCTCCGGTTTCCGCATCACCCTGGACTTCCCCCAGGAAAAACCCCAACGGAGACAGGAGGGGACACGTGACTGAGGCGGATGAAACAATCGTGGAATTTCCGGTGAAACGATGAACGACAGGAAACTGAAAATCGCCGTCGTGGGGGCGGGAAAGGCGGGGGCGGCCCATGGGGCGGCGTTTTGCGCATGCGGCCGGGCGGAGGTGGTCCGGGTGGTGTCCCGGACCCGGGAAAGCGCCCGCCGGCTGGCGGAGGCCCTTCCCGGCGCCTCCTACGGAACGGACCTGGACGAGGCCCTGGAGGACCCCCGGGTGGACGCCCTGGTCGTGGCCTCTCCGGACGCCCTCCATCATCCCCAGACCCTGGCGGCCCTGAAAAAGGGGAAACATGTGCTGGTGGAGAAGCCCATGTGCCGCACCGAGGGGGAGGCCCGGGAGATGATCGCCGCCGCCCGGGACGGGGGCCTGGTCCTGATGGCCGGCTTCGTGGAGCGTTTCAACCATCCCTTCGCGGAGGCCAAGCGGCGGATCCTGGCGGGGGAGATCGGCCGGCCGGTGATGATCCTGGCCCGGCGCTGTCACGGAAAGGCCGTCGTTCGGGGACGGGGCTGGCTCAACGACGGAGAGACCGGCGGTGTTCTGTCCTACGCCGGGACCCATAACATCGACCTCATCCGCTGGTTCATGGACAGCCCGGTAAGACGGGTTTACTCCGAGTCGGGCCGCCTGGTCCTGCCGCCGGAACAGAGGTTCACCGACTGCGCCGTGATGACCTTTCTCTTCGCCAACGGAGGGATCGCGGCCCTCTACGAGAGCTTCGCCTACCCCGACAACCTTCCCCAGAACGTGGACCGGAGCATCGAGATCCTGGGGGAGGCGGGCTGCATCAAGGTCGATATGCTGGACCAGCCGCTGGTCGTGTACGGCTCCGGGAACCCCGTTCTCGGCGATTCGGTGACGTGGCCGCATTTTGGCGGGATCATCGGAGGGGCGGTGCTGAACCAGGCCCGCTCCTTCGCCGCCTGCGTTCTGGACGGGCTTCCCGTCCCCACGCCGGGGGAGGCGGGGCTGGAGGCGGTGCGGATCGCCGCCGCCGCCGCCGAGGCTGCCCGGACGGGGCGGGCGGTGGAGCTCTGACTCCGGCGGGGGACCGGCCTGGGCCCCGATCTTCTACCTGAACATCGCGGCGGCCTGGGGGTTCTAACGCCGCGGTCCGTGACGCACGAAGCGGCGCCCCGCCGGGGCGCCGCTTTTTTGCCCGCCTGACTTTTCGGCGGATTTCTGTTATTGATAGGGCATGGCATCTCTGAAGAAGCGTGAATTCCTGGCCGGCGCCCGGGACACCGTCCCCCTCATCGTCGGGGCCCTTCCCTTCGGCATCATCTTCGGGACCCTGGCGGTGAAGAACGGTCTTTCTCTGGGGCAGACCATGGCCCTGTCCCTGGTGGTTTTCGCCGGGTCCGCCCAGTTCATCGCCCTGGGGCTCTTCGCCGCCGGGGCGGCCCCGGGAGTCGTCCTCCTCACCACCTTCGTGGTCAATCTGCGGCACCTCCTCTACTCGGCGACTCTGGCCCCGGGGGTTCGGGGGCTTCCGGGCCCGCTGAAGGCCCTGATGGCCTTCCTGCTCACCGACGAGACCTTCGCGGTGGCGGCCCCCCGCTACGGCGACGGAGGAGATCCGGATACCCGGCATTATTACTACCTGGGCTCGGCCCTGGCCATGTACGGGAACTGGCAGGCCGCCTCCCTGGCGGGGGCCCTCTTCGGCAACCTGATCCCCGGCGCCGCCCAGTGGGGGCTGGACTTCGCCATGCCGGTCACCTTCATCGGCATGCTGGTGCCCTATCTGCGGAACCCCTCCATGCTGACCGCCGCCGTCGCCGCGGGGGCGGCGGCCCTGGCCGCCCAGGGGCTTCCCCACAAGCTCGGGCTCGTCGCCGCCGCTGCGGTGGGTGTGGCGGCGGGGTTTGCCGTCAAACTCTTTTGCGCATACCGCCGCGGCGTTCGGGAGGGAGGGGCCCCATGAAGACCTACCTGGTCATCGGCGGGATGGCCCTGATAACCTTTCTGATCCGCTACACCATGTTCGCCGTGGCGGACAGGTTCTCCTTTCCCCGGTGGTTCGAGGAGGCCCTGCGCTTCGTTCCCCCTGCGGTCCTCACCGCCATCATCGTCCCCTCGGTCCTTCCCGCCGGGGGGGAGACTCTGCCTGTGCCGCAGCTGGCGGGGGCCCTGGCGGCCCTGCTGGTGGGGATCCGCACCCGCAGCCTCCTTCCGGTGATTCTGACCGGCATGACGGTGTTCTGGCTGGTCCGGTGGTTCTGGTGAGATGAGGGCGGCGGAACGGATCCTCCCCTCCGTCCGGGAGAGGATGCGGCAGGAGATCGGGGCCGCCGGAGGGGCGGAGGTCCTCTTCGTCGGCCGGGTCGACCCCGACGGAGGGGTCAAGGCGGTGACGGCCGCCGCCCGGGGGGACGAGTCCTCCGTCCCCGCCCTGATGCCCCACATGGAAAAAGGGGATGTGATTCTGCACAACCACCCCGGGGGGTCCATGAGGCCCAGCAGGGCGGATATCCGGGTCGCCTCGGAGCTGGGGGCCCGGGGAATCGGGTTTTTCATCGTGGACAACGAGGTGGAGGAACTCTACGTGGTGGCGGAGCCGGTCCTGCTCCGGAAAGACCGGCCCTTGGACCTGGACGCTCTGGCGGCCCTTCTGGAGCCCGGCGGGGCCCTGGAAGGCCGCATGGACACCTACGAAGCCCGGGACTCCCAGATCGGGATGCTGCGGCTGGTGGCGGGAACCTTCAACCAGGGCGGGATCTGCGCCGCCGAGGCGGGAACCGGGGTGGGCAAGTCCCTGGCCTACCTGATCCCCGCCCTGGGCTGGGCGGGGGACAACGAGGGTCGGGTGGTGGTGTCCACCGCCACTATAAATCTCCAGGAACAGCTGATGGACAAGGACATCCCGCTGGTCCGCGGACTTCTGGGCCGGGATGTGCCGGCGGTGCTGGTGAAGGGGCGGGGAAACTATATCTGCCTCTCCCGGCTCCGGGAGGCCCTGGACGAAAAAAGCCTCTTCCAGGAGGACGACGAAGCCCTGGACGCCGTCGCCCGGTGGGCCGGGGAAACCGCCACCGGCTCCCGGTCGGACCTGCCCTTCCAGCCCCCGGCGGGACTCTGGTCCCGGGTCTGCTCCGAGGCGGACTCCTGCACCGGTCTTCGCTGCCCCCACCGGGAGAAGTGTTTTTTCCTGAAGGCCCGCCGGGAGGCCGCCGCGGCCCGGGTCCTGGTGGTGAACCACCACCTTCTGTTTTCCGACCTGGCCCTTCGGGTGAAGGGGATGGGGTTCGAGACCACCGCCGTCCTCCCCCCCTTTCGGCGGGTGGTTTTCGACGAGGCCCACAACATCGAAAACAGCGCCACCAGCTTCTTCTCCGAAACTCTGAGCCGCCCGGCGGTACACCGCTACATGGGGAGGCTGGTCAGGACCCGGGGGAGGAAAAGCGCGGGGCTCTTTCCGAAAATCGCCGCCGTCGCGGCGGGGCAGGCGGACCTGAACGGGGTCCTCCTCCTCACCACGGGGATCCGGGAAGCCGCGGACGCCCTGGAGTCCTCCGCCCTGGGTCTCCTGCAGGGGGACGGGCACTTCCGTCTCACCGGGGAGACCCTGCCCCGGGGCGAAGAGACCTTCCTTCCCCGGCTCTGGGACCTCCAAAGGGGGCTCTTCGACCTGATCCAGAGACTGGGAGACATCATAGGGTCTCTGGCGGAGGAGGACCGGGAACTGCCGGAAGTCTACGAGACCCGGATGCTGATCCGGCGGCTGGAGGGCCTGGCCGGGGTCTGCGAGCAGTTCCGGAACGCCGGGGACCGGCCGGACCGGGTTTTCTGGATCGAAAAAGCGAGGTCCGGCTCCGGGGACGTTTTTCTGAACTTCGTCTCCACCCCCCTGGAAATCGCCGGGGTCATGCGGGAGGCGGTCTTCGAGCCCCTGGACAGCGTCGTCCTGACCAGCGCCACCCTTACGGTGGGCCGATCCTTCCGGTTCTGGAAGACCCGGGTCGGTCTGGAGGGGCTGGACGAGGTCCGGGAGGAGATCTTCGATTCCCCCTTCAACTATCGGGAGAATGTCCTGATCGGGGTGCCCGACGACGCGCCGCCGCCGGAGGACCCGGGCTACGGCGGTTTTCTGTCCCGCTTCATCACCGACGCCCTT
>Ga0302247_1000533_pt1 | contig 35767 bp, 35 predicted proteins | sample AAG_UR_Ile_MG_FD_193529 | JGI IMG/M metagenome (GOLD analysis project Ga0302247, IMG submission 193529) | Enriched activated sludge microbial communities from anaerobic digester in WTTP, New Holstein, Wisconsin, United States - AAG_UR_Ile | ecosystem: Engineered > Bioreactor > Anaerobic >...
TTTGCGCACACGCTTCCGGGGTGAGAGGGATAGATTTATGCGCCCAGGTGTACACTTTTATTCCGCCAGAATCTGTACACTTTTACACCGCCATTGACAGTCACGAACCAGCACGGGATTCCTCTGTTCATGGAACCGCTGTCTGGCAATGAATCCGACAAAAAAACATTGCTCCGGACCATTGAGGAAGTCCGGAAAAACCTGGTCACAGACGAACCCATCTACCACATGGCCGATTCTGCACTATATTCTGCAGAAAATGTTGCCCGCCTCGGTGATCAGTGCTTCTGGATAACCCGGATTCCGGAGACGATCAAGGAAGTTCGACATCTCATACAGATAGATCCTGACTGGACCCGTTGCCAGGATCGTCGGTATAAATATGCCGTATTCATGAGTTCCTGCGGTGGAATACCCCCGCGGTGGGTTCTTTTCCGGTCCGAAGAACAATACCAGAAAAGCCTCCAGACGTATAAAAAGAACCAGGAGAAAGACCTACAACGGGATCAGACTGCCCTTCACAAACTCTGTGTCAAAGGTTTCGCGTGTGAAGCCGATGCAAGAAGGACTGTAGAACGTTGGCTTGCGAAACATCCCAGATATACCCTGGAGCATTTAGATATCCTCGAAAAACACCAGAGAAGTTCCGGTAAACGAGGCCGACCGAAAAAGGATGAACTTCCTGAGCGGGCCTATCATGTCGATGTAAGCCCGGGGTTCAACCAAGTGGTTGTGTCGCAAGAAGTGGAAAGTCTTGGCCGGTTTCTTCTTGGGAGTAATGATCTGACGATTGATCCTGAAGTGATGCTTGAGTGCTATAAGGAACAGAGCACTGTTGAGAGAGGGTTCAGGTTTATAAAGGACGGCAGGTTCCACGTGTCCGAAGTCTATCTCGAAAATGAGAACAGGATTGCCGCCCTCGCGATGATCATGGTGCTCTGTCTCATGGTTTATTCAATCTCTGAGTGGCAGTTCAGAAATAAATTGGCTGAAAAGAATGCAACGATCAGGGATCCATACAAGAAGCCGACCAGAAAGCCCAGCGCAAGATGGCTATATTTCCTTTTTCGGAGGGTCAGGCAAATCGACGAAATTGTTAATAATATGCGGGTTTGTCGAATTCTTAACTATGCTTCTGAATTAAATGAAATAGTCCATTTGCTAGGTCCACCAGTGGAAAAATATTACTCACTCAAAAATTAATGCCGAATGTCGGTTATATCAGACCAGTTCTGGAATATATTTTGGTCGAGTATTGGGCACCCGAATAAATAATCGAAATGTTTAATAGAATTCTGACTGAAAAATTCACATGAAATATATTTTTATTCTTATGCTTATTTTATCCAATTTTCTATTTATCTGCGGGTGTATAACTCAAAACTCCGCAATAGTTGAAAAAAACTATATTCAATTTGCTGAGGAGATCAATACCAGCCAGAGTTATTACGATCAGATGGTAAGCGCAGATCCACTCAATGCAACTGCTTGGTGTATTCGGGGGATGTATTATAATAACGCTTTTGGCCAGTTCGACACTGCACTCCAGAGTTACAACAGGGGCCTGGAGTTGGATCCGCGAAACGCGGTCTGCTGGTATGCTAAAGGGACCACTCTGCGGAATATGGGAAAAGATCAAGAGGCAATAGCCTGTTTTGACAAGGCAGCCCGGCTGGATCCCAGCATTTTCCGGCATTAAAAAAATGGGATATGGATTATGAGTAATAGACGGTGTTTGACCACCAGGCAAGGGTCCAGGTTGGCGGAATCGCACCCGGGGGGAAATTCCCAAAATGCTGTGAGTAGGTCCGGTAATACCCTGACTGAGGGAAGAATTTGTTCTTCCATGCTTCAGTGAAGGTCGTGTAGTACCCGGTTGCTGTTGCTTCATCGGCACGGACCCACTTCGAGCCATCCCACCGCATCAGGTCAGCGATGACCAGCGAATACGGGCAGGGATAGTTGGTTGTCGTGCTTGCCCAGAAGTTAATGCCGAAAGGAATGGCTCCCGTAAATCCTGTTGCATCAGCTGTGTAAATAATTGCCGATAAGGATCCTGCTGACTTGTCACTTCCCTCAGGACTTCCAGAAGCAGTAGCTGATACTGATTGTTTGTCCGAGGGCTTGTCAAACGTATGGTAATCTGGGATTTTGGTTTTTATATTTGAAAATGCTCGTTTATCCTCCTTTGTCAGGTTGGCCCAGTATTCTGGGTTCCGTTTCTCGAGTATCAGACTTACCGGGACTTCTTTACCTTCCATAGTATAGGCCCATTCCATATACTTATCGGATTTCTGAACCGATGATGTATCTACAGATTGGGCACTCACCATCGGTACCATCGCCATTCCTGCCAGCAACAATGCCAGCAGGACGACGCCAATTTTTCGTATGTTCATGTTTTCATTACCTCTTTCTTTTTTCATAAGAGATTACAGAGGCATAATCTTATGTCTACGAGCAGGCGCGGGTAGCCTTCTCCCTGTATGTGCGATCCCGTGTGCCGGTTAAACTGGAGATTTCCCCTCGCGGCAGGAGCCGGTCTTCCCATTGCCCTTTTTTGGAAAAATCACATGATCCTCTCCGTGACACAAGTATACAAAATGAAAACAAGAATCGTGCAGTTCACAACAGGTCCGACGCATGAAAATGCCGGCGGTGCTTTCATAGGAAATCGCGTATGCGATTTCCATAGTAAAAAGGTGAATTATTTCTGCTTTCTCACGATGGCCATGATCTCGTCTTCGAGTCCTTCAACCTCATCGATCCGCTCATCCAGGTACTCCCGCAATGCCCGGAGATTGGACTCGATAAGGTAGAGCTTGTCCTCGATCATCTTGACGTCGTCACTGTCCATGCCGATCACAGGTTCGGAAAGTCGGTTCCGGGTATAGGGTTCAGGTTATAGACGAACCATGATTCGGGGTAGACCGGTCCGATAAAAGTCATCGTATAGCCATATCCCAGCGTCCCGGGGAAGTACTGGGGTGGTGCCCACCTGAGATAACCGGCGTTATCCTCGAACCGTTTCTCCCGGGCGTTCCACAGGTTGCCAAACGAGATGTAAAAAGTGTAGGTTCCCGATGGTACAACGCCCTCCATGAAGTGGTAGTATCCTTTTTTGACGTAGACTGCCGTAGACGCCGCTTTCGATCCGGATGGGACCAGTGCCACCACCAGGTCGGTTGTTCCCTGTCGGTTGTCGATCGCCAGGTAATTCCACCCCGAAGCCCAGGACCCGGTGATCAGCGATCCGCTTGGGATGTCCGGGTAGACTATCTTTGCCGAGGTTGCCAGGTAAATGTTGATGAGAGGGGAAAGCTCCGGGTCAAGAGCGATGGCCTCCCTGTAGGCGTAAATGGCATCGGAATGGCGGTTGATGGTGGCAAGCACCTGCCCCCTGGCAAAGTAGGCCCTCGCAAAATCAGGTTCGAGTTCAATCGCCATGTCATAGGCATGGAGTGCCCCGTCATATCGGCCTTCGTTCACATACTTATTGCCAAGCTCGTACCATTCGCTCGCCGTTGTCGGATCCCCGGAGGTTGTGTCCCCAGCCTGTACCGCCTGGACTGTCCCGCACAGCACGAACAGGGACAGCAGCAGCAGTATACCCTTACCTGCAGTCATACCCATCGTACAAGCATGATCTGACAGGTAGATATAGCTTCGGAGATGATCGCAAAACCAGAAGTGTCCGGGGGCGCTGATGCTTATTACGGCCCGGGGACCTATCCCCGTAATTCAAAACAAGACTGGAAACGAACGGATTTCCAGGACGCTAAACACTGCCCGAGTTTCCCTGTTCATTCCAGGTGTTCTGCAATTCTTTTATAATCATCGTCAAACCGGACGATGTCGTCCTCTCCTATATACTCCCCGATCTGGACTTCGATGATGTCGAGCGGGACGAGCCCGGGGTTTTCCAGGCGGTGGACCGAGCCGATGGGGACGAAAGTGCTCTCCCCTTTCCGGAGCAGGCGCAGAGCTCCATCGATACTGACCAACGCTGTGCCGTGCACGACCACCCAGTGCTCGCTCCGGTGGTGGTGCATCTGCAGCGAGAGCCGGCGTTTCGGCGGGACAGTGATCCGCTTGATCCTGTAGGATGGCCCGTCTTCGAGCCGGGTGAATGAGCCCCACGGCCGGTATTCGGTCATGTGGAAGTCTGCCCGCGGATCGTTTCGCCCTTTCAGCACCTCGACTGCCCGTTTCGCCTCCTCGGTCCGGTCACGGGGGACGATAAACGTGATATCCCCGGTATCGATCACCGCTGTATCCTTGATACCAACGGTGATGACCATGCGGTCCCCCATGATCAGGTTCCGGTGGGAGTCGAGGCCCAGATATTCTCCCCTGACCGCGTTCTCGTTCCCATCCTTGTCAAAAATCTCGTAGAAGGAATCAAACGAACCGAGATCGTTCCAGGCGGTCTCAAGGGGGACTACGGCAGCCCTGCCGGTCTTTTCCATCAGGCCGTAATCAACGGAAACGGCCGGGGTCATCTCATACGCATCGGGGATCGGGAGGCGGAAAGCTTCGGTGACAGCCGGGGCATGTACCAGGCACTCGTCAAAGAACAGCCGCGTCGAGAAGAGAAACATCCCGCTGTTCCAGAGATACCCCTCCGAAAGATACCTTCGGGCTGTCTCCCGGTCGGGCTTCTCGGAAAACGACTCGACCAGGTACCCTTCTCCGGTCGCCTTCCCTGGGCGGATGTACCCGTATCCCGTATGGGGGACGGTCCCTTTCACCCCGAAGAGTACCAGGTTCTCTTCGGCAAGGCTGTCTGCTTTCCGAAAGGCCTCGGCATAGGCCGGACCACTGTGGACGAGGTGGTCTGAGGGGAGGATGGCGACGTGGCATGGGCCGCACTCGCGCTCGACCTCCCGCATGCCGAAAAAGACCGCCGGCAGAGTATTCCTCCCCTTGGGCTCGGTGATGATGCGGCAGTCGCATCCGATCGCCGCAGCCTGGTCCCTTACGATGAATTCCTGCTCCCGGTTGGTGACAACGGCGATCTCTTCAGGGGAAGAGAGCATCAGCGCCCGGCGGAGGGTTTCCTGGAAAAGGGATCGTGAGTCAAAAAGGGGGAGGAACTGCTTGGGATAGCGTCCCCGGCTCAGGGGAAAGAGCCTGGTCCCGCTCCCCCCTGCAAGGATGAGAGTCTTCATGCCTCACAATAAAAGGCAGTGCTCTCATTTATATCCGTTGTCCGGTTTTGCGAGAAGCTGGGAAAGGACAGCGATTCAACAGGGATAGTGGTCCCAGGCGGAGAGTCCCAGGGCAGGGGAAGACAAAGCAGCGTGCACCGGGCCTCGTCTTCATCGGGCAGGGCAGGCAGTTCTTCCATTTTTACCGGAAGCGTGCTGTTTTCAGGAGGCCATGCCGGCTCCGCCAGGAAGTCTGGTACACCTTCCTTCACGAAATAGTGGATGCTTCTGTCATTTGAAAGCACAACCAGCGCGTTTTCTGACAGTTCCACTCTCAATACGGTCCCGGCCGGGAAGCCGGCGAGGCGGTAATACCAGAGGAGAGTCCCGGACTCGTTGAAGAGAAAAAGATCGCCGTCAAGTGTCCCGGCGGCGAGCAGGTTTGACCGATACGATATGCTGGTGATGCCTGATGGAGAGGAATACTCCCAGGAGAGGTTTCCGGACTGCGTGTAACAGGAGACGGTGCCATTGCTGGTTGCAATGCAAACACACGAACCGTCGGGCGAGAGGGTGAGACCGGTGATCGTTCCCGTCTTCTTTGACCAAAGCTCGGTCCCGTTCCTGGCGTAAAGGCGGAGGCTTCCACTGCTCCCTTCCCCTCCGGCAGTTGCGATGCGGGCACCGTCCCTGGAGAGGGCAATTGCATGCACGGGCTCGTTGTCAGCGTAGACCCCGGTGTGGGCGAACGGGTTCCTGAACACCTTCTTTGAACCGCCCGATATCGTGATATACCGGACCTGGGTATTTCGCTCGACAAGCGAATAGGCAAAATGCTTCCCGTCACCGGAAAGCGCGAGGGCGGCAACGGGATACGACTTTGGGAAATCGTTGAAACCTGCTTCCTCTCCGCCGCTCCGGTTGATTACCTGCAGCGTGCCGGCGCGATCGCCGGAGAGGATCCGCCCGGTCGACCCGCAGAAGTCGACAGCCACCGGCCAGCCAATGCTCCGGTACCAGACCTGGTTCCCGGTGCCGTCATAGAGGCGAAGCGAGCCCTTGTTGTTCTCCACCCCCTCGCGGGAGGCCACGAGAAACGAACTCCCGTTTTGGAGGCAGCCGACCAGCACCGTCCCTGGCACCCGGACCTCCCAGAGCCTTGCCCCGTCCTGGTCAAACACCATCGCCTTCCCGGTATCGGTCCCGGCTATCACTCGCGAACCGTCATCGGCAATGGACAGGTCCGCGATCCCGGCAATGGACACATTCCACGCCTCCACCATCGCACCGGACGAATGGGCGGTTATGAGTCCGCAGAGTATTATCAAAAAGAAGCAACGGTATGGCCCAAAGGACGCCATTAGAGAGATACGGGAAAATACCATATTAAGGTTATCGGTGATCCGGCTGGTACTTCCCGGAGACTCCGGAAAGACAGTTCAGGCCGGCAACAGTTCCCCCGTGATGATCGGGGACCGTCTCCCTCTTTCCCGGGAAGATCCTGCCTGTCCTGCCAGAAATCCATAAAAGGGACAAGCGCACAGCTACGCATCATATGGTCACCTATGCCGGGATAACGGAGGCGGCAGCACTCCTGAAAGGAAAAATAATCCGGACGCCGCTCGTCTATTCACCCACCTTCTCTGCGATGACCGGTGCAGAGGTATACCTGAAGCTTGAGACCCTGCAGAAGGCCGGTTCGTTCAAGGTCCGCGGTGCAGCATACAGGATCCTCTCCAAGCGATCATCGATCGGGATAAACGGGGTCATCGCTGCATCGGCAGGCAACCATGCCCAGGGGGTGGCGGTTGCCGCAGGCATCGCCGGGATACCTGCAGTGATCGTCATGCCGGCCTGGGTCTCGCCAAGCAAGCAGGAGGCGACTGCGGGATACGGGGCATCCATCATCCTCAAAGGTTCAACGCTCCAGGAGAGTATCGATCACGCGATCGACCTCGCGGGACCGGGCGGGATGACCTTCATACACCCCTACGACGATGAGGCGATTATCACCGGGCAGGGGACCGTTGGCCTTGAGATCCTCGAAGATCTTCCGGACCCCGACATGATAATCGCCCCGATCGGGGGCGGCGGCCTGATCGCCGGCATCGCCACAGCGGTGAAGGAGACCCATCCCCGGACCCGGATCATCGGTGTCCAGGCATCTGCCTGCCCGTCAGCGGTGAGTGCACTGAGGGCCGGCGAGCCCGTCACCGTCGAATCTGAACCGACTGTTGCCGATGGGATCCGGGTAACCCGTACCGGTATGCACACCTTTCCAGTGATCCGCGATCTCGTTGAGGAAATCGTCCTGGTAGATGATGACGACATCGTCAGTGCCGTCTTTGCATTGCTCGAGAGAAAGAAGGTACTCGCTGAAGGTGCCGGTGCAGCTCCCCTGGCTGCCCTCCTTTCAGGAAAGGTGCCCTTCAAGGCCGGGGAGAAGATCGTCCTGGTGGTGGGAGGAGGGAATGTCGATTCCGTCCTCCTTGAGAAGATCCTGCGGAAGGGCCTTTTTGAGGCCGGCCGGCTCCTGCAGTGCATCATCGAGCTTCCGGAGGGTCCGCAGTCGCTTCCGTCCCTCTTCTCCCTTCTTTCCCGGGAGAACGGCGTTATCGTCCGGGTTGAGCAGGAGCGCGGATCTGGCGATCTCCCCCTCCACATGGTCCGGGTTGCGCTGGAGATGGAGGTGCGGAACCGTGATCACCAGGAACGGATACTTGCCGCACTGGAGTATGAGGGGTATGAAGTAACTCCCATACGGGTGCCCCGCTACAGTTTCTTCGAGTTCTCCCATACCGTAGGCGGGTGAACTCCCATTTCATAATCAAGCCTGCAAAATGAAAATGGCCGAGCCATATCCATATTAAAAAAGGGTCGGTGATCCTATCAGAACACGAAGACGGTCTGCCGGCTCCTTTCAGAACCGTTGACCGAAACCACCAGGGTGAAGCTTCCCCGCTCGGATTCCGCGAGACGGAACAGGAATGTAGGGTTTTGGAGGTCTTCGGTGAGTACCGCCTCGATATTCATGGTCATGCCGATCCAGTTCGCAGTCGGCGTGCCGGTCACAGACAGCGAATCGCCGGCCTGAGCGCCTCCATCGATCCCTGAAGCCTGTATGGTAATTTTCCCGTATGGATCGGGGCTGCTGCTCTCAAGGGTGTCGGTCGTTGTATTCTTCACCCTCCTGACCTGGAGCAAGCTTACCGGCTGTGCGGTCACGGCAATGCTCATATCCTTGACCGCTGCCGGTAAGGGCATCCCGGTGATATTGAAGACAAAGCTATCCCCGGGAACCATGAACTGGCCATTGGTGATAGCAAAACCGATCTTCTGGCCTTTCTTGAGGTCCCCGATAACATTCAGCGTCATCAGGTCTCCTTCACGGATGATCCGGGGGAGCGTCCCGATGAAAACCGGTTTCATTGCGGGGATCGCTCCGCCTGGCCCGGGAACCGGTTTTACCAATGGAGTCTTGTATGAACTGAGAACGCTCTGTTTCTGCTGGAAATACCAGGTGTCAAGTGCACTTACCGCACCTATGCACAGCCCCATGCAGAGCAGGAATGCCATGGCGGTGCGACTTTTATTCTTCCACATAAAGGTTATACACCCCCTTAAGGTTAAATATGAGAATAGCAGTGACTGTTGATAAACGTTGTCCTTGCCCGGTTTGGAGAGAACAGGTTTATACCGTAATCCCTCTCAACAGCAAGTTGAGACATGATAAGGTTTACCTGTATCCTGCTGTCCGTCCTCTGCTGTGCGGCGACAGCTGGAGCCCTCTCGGTCGTGCTCTCTCCCACTGCGGTAGAACCAGGGGAGCAGGTCTCTGTCCGGTTTTCAGACCTGCCTGACGGGAGCAATTTCACGCTGCTTGCCGAGGGGAGCTTTCCTGCCGATGAAAGCCTGACGTTCCAGCTCACCGCTTTCGTGCTTCCGTTTTCGCTGGTGGACGGAGCGATCGAGGCACGCGTCGCGCCCGTCCGGCATGCTGTATTCAAGGTGAAAAAAGGGGATATGGTGGCAACCATGGAGGCCTCTCCTCCGGATGGTACCTTTTCCCGGGCAGAGCCGCGGAATATCTCGGCGGGGACCTATGCCTACCTCCGCATTGCCGCAACCCCGCTTTCTCCCGGTCTGCCGGTCAGCAGCGCCATCCAGCTGATGGGGACCAAGCAGGGACCAAAGGAGGGGACCATCTCGTTTTCTGTCGACGGCATGTCGTATGGGAAGGTGCGAGTCGTTATCCTGCTTGATGGTGCCGAAGCGCTCAACGAGGTGCTCACCATCGGCACCTTTGACCCGGGAGTGGCATCTCCGGATGGAGTAGCCCTCCTGACAGGGCCTCGCGATCCGTCCACCCGCCTGCTGCTGCTGGAGCCATCAGGCATTCCCGCAGGGTGGCGGGCGGTTACCGGGTCGTACCGGATCGTCTCTCCGCTTTCAGGTTTTGGAAGCGGTGCCCTGCTCACCATCACCGCCCCGGACACCGTTGACCCGGACCGGGATACCATCGTCATCGCTCATGCCACAGGGAGCTCATGGGAGATCCTCCCGGGCAGGATCCATGCAAAAGACGGCGCAACGGCGATCACCGCGCCGGTGCGTGAACCGGGTGACTACTGCCTTGTGGCGCTCGGAGGGGCGGATACCGCGATCCCTTCCACCAGGGCTTCTCTTCCAGTCTTCCTTGCTTTCGGTTCGCTTGTCGCCGCCGGGCTTTTCGCCAAACGATGGTAAGGGGGGTTTTCCTATATCACTTTACGGGATGCTTGCCGATACATCCGGTCCCTCACGGGTAATACTGTCCCGGCAGAAGAACTGCGCCGTGTCTCCCCTCCCATCCGACGGATGTACAGGAGCCGCACGCCTCGCGTTGACAGGTACCCTGGGAACCCCCGGGATTGGGGGGGCCCGTACTTAACATTTTTCATGGTCCCGTTGAAATATAAGAAAAGTCCGCGATGCCCGATCTCACCGACCAGCTCCTCGATTCCTTTGACCCGGCGAACCTGTCGCGGGATCTCGTCCTCGCAGCCCTTTTTATTTCGGCAGCAGTGCTCTTCGTCTACGTCCCGGTCCTGAACCAGTCGTTCCTGCGGGTGGTCTTCGCACTGCCCATGATCCTCTTTTTCCCGGGCTACCTGCTGATCGCCGCCCTCTTCCCGGGAAAGGAGGATCTCGACGGGATCGAGCGCCTTGCCCTCTCCTTTGGCCTCTCCATCGCCGTTGTCCCCCTGATCGGGCTTGCCCTCAACTACACCCCGTGGGGCATCCGCCTGGACCCGATCGTGGTCTCCCTGGTCATCTTTTCATCGGCCATGCTGGTCATCGCCCAGTATCGCCGGTCGCTGCTGCCTGCCGGCCAGCGGTTCGCAGTCCCGTTCCGGGCCATGGCGGAGGGGGTGCGGTCCGGGCTCTTTTGTCCCGGCCAGTCCGGACTGGACCGGGCGCTCTCTGTTATCCTTATCGTGGCCATCGTCGCTGCGATCGGGACCACGGTATACGTCATCATGGTGCCCAAAGAGGGAGAGAAGTTCACCGAGTTCTATATCCTGGGCCCGGGCGGGAAGGCCACCGGTTACCCGACCCGGTTTCCGGCCGGTGAAGAGCAGTCCCTGGTAATCGGCATCGGCAACCACGAGTACCGGGGCATCACCTATACCGTTGAGACTGTCCTTTTGAACATGACTTACGATACTTCCACGAATACGTCACGAATCGATGCTTACCAGCCGCTCGACTCGTTTTCCGCGACGATCTCCCATAACGAGACCCGGGAGTTCTCATACAACTTCACCGTTGATGACCAGGAGTTCAACCGGCTCCAGTTCCTGTTGTTCAACGGGACTGTGCCCGGCCCGGGGGTGACCGGGCCTGAACGGATCGATGCCAGCTACCGTGACCTGCACCTGTGGATCACGGTGCGGCCGCAGGTCGTAAGCGGATGAAAATTGCGAGTACCCGTCCATCGGAGTGGTGCTGATAAAAAGGGGGGTCAGGTAAGGCACGGTTGGCTTTGCGGGTCATGACCGAAGGGATTGCCGGCCATTCCCGGGGAATCATGGGTGCCAGTATTACTTCGGAACCGGTGTTATTTTCCCTCAACGGGACCGGGAGCTGCTTCCCGGCCGTTCCCCGCGCATTTTGTTCCGCATTCCTTTTATGCTTCTGCGGCAATCCCTTTCTTTACGGTGTCAAAATGATTACCCGTTCATTCTTAAGCAGCAGATCTATCCTGCTGCTCCTTGTCTGCGGGCTTTCCCTGGTCGCCTGCGCGACAGCTGCCCTCGGCGGCGGTACCGGCTACTTCGAGATCAGGTCGGATCCGTCCGGGGCTTCCGTGTATTTCGATGATTCCTACAGGGGGACCACCCCGGTAACTTTCGGAGTCTCCGTCACAGGCAACCCCTCTCACTCTATCCGGCTGACCAAGCCCGGGTACTACGACTACGAGGCCTCCTACAACGGCAACCCCTTTGAGGGGGAGACCGTGCACCTCAGCTATGACCTGGTCTTCATCCCGGTCACCCCGCCGACCACCCTGATCGGCGGAGGTAAGGGTTACTACGCCATCTCATCGGTCCCCTCCGGGGCGAGCGTGTACTTTGACGGATACTACAAGGGACATACACCGGTGACCGTAGAGGTCGCATCGACCGGGACTCCCGGCCACACCGTTTCCCTCTCGCTTTCAGGCTACGAGGACTGGTCCACCAGTCTTTCCGGCAACCCGGCCGATGGCCAGACCATCCCGGTGAACGCATACCTCACCCGGATCCAGCAGTACGGGTCGGTGTACGTGGAGTCAAATCCCTCGGGCGCCTCGGCAACCCTTGACAACCACTACAGCCAGACGACTCCCTGCACATTCACCAACATTCCCCCCGGCTCCCACCAGCTCGCGTTGAGCAAGTCCGGCTATAGCAGCTGGACGAGCACGGTATCCGTTTCGGCTGGCAGCACCTCCAGGGTTACCGCTACCCTCTCTCCCCTGAGCCCCGGAACCGGGTCGATCTACATGGTGACCACCCCGCAGGGGGCAAGTGCTTTTGCAGATGGCGTCTACTACGGCATCACCCCGGCGCTCGCCTCGGGCCTGATGCCCGGCACCCACCAGGTCCGGCTCTCCCTTGCCGGCTTTGCCGACTGGGTGGGCAACGTGCAGGTGACCAGCGGGGCGACCACCACGGTCACCCAGACCCTGCACGTTGTCACCCCGACCCCGACCACGGCACCCGGCACCGGGACGGTGTCGGTCAGCTCCTCGCCATCCGGTGCCCAGGTCTTCCTGGACGGTGTCTACATGGGTATCACTCCGGTGACGCTCCAGTCGGTCTCTCCCGGAAGCCACATCGTGACGCTCAGGAACCCGGGCTACAGCGACTGGCAGGCTAACATCGCGGTCCAGGCAAACCAGAACACGCCGGTCTCGGCGACCATGACCCCGGTTGCGCCTACCCAGCCGACCCAGGCCTCGCTGCCAGCGGTGCTGGTGGTTGTTGGGATTATCGGCGCACTCCTCGTGCTGAGGAAACGATAACTTTTTAATTTGAAAATGCCCCCGGCATTTTCATTTTAGTGTGCCTGTGTCTCATGTAATTGCGCGATCCCGGTTTTCACTGGTTTCCTGGCTTTTCTATTGTTTCACAATGACCGTGCCGGCAGGGAACCAGGGAACGTAAAAAAGGATCCAGTTTCCGTCGGTCCATCATCGATAATACCCCCCGCGGACAACGCGGACAACTGCAAATCGCATCGATTAATATTCATCGATTAAATTTCACTGGATTTTATTGTCAGGGAAACATTTTTATGTAACGGATCAAAACTGCTTTCATCAGATAAATAGCCGGATCACCTTTCCATCGCCCGGCTGGTCGTAAAAAGGAGGAAACACTATACCACATATCGACCAGGAACAGGAGCCAGGCAGGCTCCCACCACCCTTACCAAACCGGTCCCAGGAGGGTGGAGCCGATACAGCTTCCATCATGTTCCTGATAGATCACTATTTAAAGGGAGAACCGGCTGAATCCGGAGCTGAACCGTTCCCCTGTCCTCACACCCGGTTCGACTCCCACGAAGCGACCTTCATGATCGAACGCTACTCTGCCTTCGAAGATCTCCTCAACGCGGACTCCGCGAAAGGGGTGGTGAACTCCCCCCTCACAACTCCGCCGCGGTCTGCATCCCCACAGCCCCTCATTCTCCCGTCAAAAGAACGAGCCAGACCTGGAAGCCAATTTATTTCCGGGCCAAAACCCCCCCTGTCCGCGGCTGGTGCCAGTGAGCAGGAAAAACCCCTCTACCGCGGTCACCGCATTGCCGTTGTTGTCCCTGCCTACAACGAGGAGCTCCTGATCGAAGAGACCCTCACCAACGTCCCGGATTTTGTTGAAAAGATCTACGTCATCGACGACTGTTCCAGGGACGCCACCTGGAAGAATATCCGGAAGGCCGCCATCCGCGACCCGCGGATCGTTTCCATCCGCCACGATGTCAACAGGGGTGTTGGCGCAAGCATTGTCACAGGATACAAGGCTGCCCTTGCTGACGGCATGGGTATCGCGGCGGTCATGGCCGGCGACAACCAGATGGACCCCGAGGTTCTCCCCGATCTACTCGACCCCATCATCGATGGCAAGTGCGATTATGCTGTTGGCAACCGCCTCCTCTCCCCGGAATACCGCAAAGGCATGAGCACCTGGCGCTTTGTCGGCAATGCCGTCCTCACCCTTCTCACCAAGATCGCCTCGGGTTACTGGCAGATGATGGACCCACAGAACGGCTACACTGCCATCTCTGCCCGGGCACTCGAACGGATCGGGCTTGATCACATCTATCCCCGCTACGGCTACTGCAACGACCTCATGGTCCGGCTCAACGTCTGCGGTTTTCGCATGTGCAACATCCCCCACCCTGCCAAGTACGGGAGAGAGAAGTCGGGGATCAAGTACAGTTCGTATATCTTCAAGGTCTCCCGGCTGCTCCTGCGGGACTTCCTCTGGCGCCTGAAGATGAAGTATGTCGTGCTCAGTTTCCACCCGCTGGTGTTTTACTATATCATGGGAGCGGGCCTGACGATTGTTTCCCTGTTTGGCGGGGCGTATTCACTGTATTACAAGTTTGTGCTGGGACACCCGATCTTTATCCCGGCGATTGCGTCGATGATCCTGTTCGGGATCGGGGGGCAGTTCATACTGTTCGCGATGATGTTTGACATGCAGCAGGAGAAGAACGGGGGGAGCGGAGGGTGGTACCTGTAGGGTTTTCCCTGCAGGGTGCAGGACACCGATGTTTGTGCCCGGGTTTCAGTACCCCTTTTTTGCGATGCTGGTTGATGTGGGGGCAGGGGTGAGCCGTTGAGGGTGCGGGACTTCACGATGGCGAAATACGAGGAGCTCTGCCGGGCGCTCCTTGCTGCCGGGTATGTGCCGGCGACGGTCTACGAGTATCTTACCGCTCCTCCTGCCGGACGGACGGTGGTCCTCCGCCACGATGTCGACCGAAAGCCTGAGAACGCTCTTGCGATGGCCGGGCTTGAATCAGATCTCGGAATCCATTCGACCTACTACTTCCGGCACCCTGCGACCTTCGTTCCCGAGGTGATCGGGCGGGTGCAGGCCCTCGGCCACGAGGTCGGCTACCACTACGAGGTGCTCGCGAAGGCCAGGGGCGATTACACGAAGGCGATCGGGCTTTTTGATCGGGAACTTGCGGAGTTCCGCGAGATCTGCGACGTCCGGACGGTCTGCATGCACGGGAGCCCCCTCTCTCGCTATGATAACCGCGACCTCTGGAAGGAGTATGACTTCCGGGATTACGGGGTTTTGGGGGAGGCCTACCTCTCGATGGCCGGCGGGGATCTTTTGTACCTCACCGATACCGGCCGGAACTGGGGCGGGAAACACTCGATCCGGGACGCGATGCCGGGCGCCGGGGTGGCTCCGGTGGAGACGACGGATGAGCTTGTCCGCTGGGTTGAGTCTTCAGGGGTTGAAGGACTCTATCTGACGGTGCACCCGGAGCGGTGGGCTGTTGGGGAGGGGGAGTGGGCTATCAGCTCTCTCACTGATTTTACGGTGAATATAGGGAAAAGAGTTCTTCAGGTGATGAGAGCGTGAAGGGTGCCGTGGTTATCGGCGGGCACGTGCAGGGGCTCGGGATCGTTCGGATGCTGGGTTATAAGGGGATCCCTGTTGTACTCATGGATACTACTGGCTACAATATTGCCCGATTCTCCAAGTACTGCTCCAAATTCATCAGGATGCCTGGCGATATCTTCGAGTCGGAGCAAAAATTCTGTGAATTTTTGAAAGAGAAGAGTTTCCAGCATAACTTTCATGATTGGCTCCTCTTCCCCACTGACGACCAGACAGTTGCGTATCTTTCCAGGAATAAAGAAAAACTCAGTGATTATTATAAAATTTGGACACCCGCGTGGGATGTCGTGGAGCAGTGTTACAATAAAAGGTTGACATACGCGGTGGCGGAAGAGATCGGCATACCGATACCGGAATCCCACTTCCCGGAGAGTATTTCAGATGTCAGGGCGATTGGTGATCGACTCCGATACCCTGTCATCATAAAGCCCGCTGTGATGCACACATTTTACGCTCAGACTCGGTGTAAAGCAATCGTCATACACTCCAGAGAAGAACTGGAAGAACAGTACCAGCATGTAGCGAAGATCATCCCTCCCTCTGAGATAATCATTCAGGAGGTTATCCCGGGCTCGCCTGAGAACCTCTACTCCTGTGGCTCTTTTTTCAAAGATGGGAACATAATCGCATCTGTGGCGGGCCGGAGGTCGCGCCAGATTCCTATGGACTTTGGCAAGGCCAGTACTTTTGTGGAACTGGTCGATGTAACCGAGGTTCGCTCCCTGAGCCTTAAACTTCTCGATGCACTTGGGTATTATGGATTATCGGAGGTGGAATTCAAGTATGATACCCGAGATGGAGTATTCAAACTACTGGAGATCAATCCCAGGACCTGGAAATGGCATTCAATTGCATTGCTCTCTGGGTTGAATCTACCATATCTCTTATACTGCGATACGAACGGAGAGAGATACTCCGAAGATCTTGACTCTTCCAAAAAGACGAGCGGCGGCAAATGGATCGATGAATATACTGATTTCTACATCTCTATAAAGGAAATGCTCTTGAGAAATATGACGCTACGCCAGTATATCGCTACGTTGCGGGGGAATAAGATCTTTGGTTCATTATCTTCTGATGATCCCCTGCCGTTTCTTGCAGAAACAGCGATGGTCCCGGATTTATATCGACGGTGAAAAATGTACGCAGAATGGATATTTACGCTGGCAGTTCTGGGCGTTTGCTTCGCAGCTATCGGTGCGCATCCCCGGTTATGCAACCTCGACCTGATACCCTCAATTAAGGTTGGACTACTGAGCGGTATTCTAGCTGGTATCTTCTACCTGGTGATGCACCACTATTTCTCCCTCTCTGATCCGACTGCATACGTGTTGAGCCTTTTAGGGTTGCCTATTTTTGGGATCGGCGTTTTAATGTGGCGATTCTTCCGCGACCCTGAGCGGATACCGCCAGATGCACCCAACGCCATCATTGCACCTGCTGATGGGAAGATCATCTATGTCCGTGAAGTTGCGGCGGGGATGGTGCCCTGTGCGATAAAAGGGAAAAGAAATATTGAGATCAGTGAAATTGCAAAAAACGGGACACTGGACACGACTGATGGTTATATCATTGGCATATGCATGAGCGTTCTTGACGTACATATTACACGGGCTCCCATAGATGGAAAAATTGCCTCAATCGGGTCCTTTCCGGGTCGGACCCTTTCCCCCAAGGACTGGAGGTCAGAGATCGAAAATCCCAGGACTACGTTAGTTTTTGAGGGCGATGCTCAGAGGATCATCGTAACAGAGATGGGCACTCCTTATATCTCCAAGATATTGTCCTTTGTAGGAGTGGGGGCTCCTGTCGTCAGAGGTCAGAGGATCGGAAAAATCACCTGGGGCTCTCAGGTGGATGTTATCATACCCTCGATCGAGGTTGAGATTCTGGTGAAAGAAGGCGACGCTGTAATGGCCGGAAAGATCATTTTAGCAAGAATGGTCGGCCGGGATGGTGACCCGAGATGAAGATCGTTGTTGATATCAATCATCCGGCCCATGTCCACTTCTTCAAGAATTTCATCCGAGAGATGGAAGAGCGGGGGCACCAAGTAGTTATTACTGCCAGCCAGAAGGATCTGGCATATACCCTGCTGCAAAAATACGGTTTTACGTATATCCCGCTGGGATGCTATGGGGACTCGCTATTAAAAAAATTGGTGAATCTCCCTCTCCTGGATTTAAGGATGTACAATGTGCTCAAGAAAATGAATCCCGACATTTCAGTTGGGATTGGATCAATTCGTGCTGCTCACGCCTCATTACTGCTCAAAAAACCCTGTATCAGTTTTGAAGATACGGAGCATGCTACAGAACAGATCCGGTTATACTTGCCTTTCGCTGCGTCAGTCTGCACTCCCTCCTGCTACCGCGGCGACATCGGCCCAAAGCAGATCCGCTACAACGGCTACCACGAACTCGCCTACCTCCACCCAGACCGCTTCACCCCAAACCCCACCGTCCTCACCGAACTTGGCCTCACCGAGGGCGATCCCTTCATCGTCGTTCGCTTCGTTTCCTGGCAGGCGAGCCACGACGTCGGCCAGCACGGCATTCGCGATAAGGTCGGGCTCGTGAAGGCGCTGGAGGAGTATGGCCGGGTTCTGATCACCTCGGAGGGGGCGCTACCGGAGGAGTTGCAGGCGTACCAGATCCGGGTTTCGCCGGAGAAGTTGCATGATCTGCTGTATTACGCGACGTTGTATGTGGGGGAGGGTTCCACTACAGCATCAGAATGTGCAGTGCTCGGTACTCATGCAATCTATGTTAATACCCTCCCGTTAGGTTATATCGCCGAGGAAGATGAGAAATACCATCTCGTTTCTGATTTCTCCGGCAGAGACTGCACTGACGAGACCGTGCTTGCTGAAGCAAGAAGGTTGTTGCAGAATCCGGATCTGAGGGAAGAGGGAAAAGAGAAAGCGAAGGCGCTCGTGCAGGACAAGATTGATGTAACCGCCTTCATGGTCTGGTTCGTTGAGGATTATCCTGAGAGCGTCAGCCTGATGAAAAGCCGTCCGGACATACAACAGCAGTTTGGATGCCATTAACACTACGCGGAGGAAGCAATGCAGAACCTACTATCTAAAATCAGAGACCAGAACGCAGAAATCGGAATCATCGGCCAGGGATACGTCGGCCTCCCGCTCGCGATGGCCTTTGCGAAGAAGTTCACCGTCTTCGGCTACGACGTCTGCTCAGATACTGTCGAGCATCTCCGGGCGGGGAAGTCCCACATCCAGGATGTTACGGATGATGAGATATCCCGGTATCTCGGGCGAACTTTCTTACCGACATCAGATCCTGAAGACCTCCGCCGGTGCGATATCCTTATCATCTGTGTCCCGACCCCCCTCTCTGAAGACAAGATCCCTGATCTGAGTTACATCAAGAGCGCCTGCACTACCATCAAGACCATCCTTCATCCCGGTCAGTTTGTGATCCTCGAGAGCACCACCTACCCCGGAACGACCGATGAGGTGGTGGTCCCGATCCTGGAAGAGACCGGGCTCGTCGCCGGCAGCGATTTTGGCGTCGCCTACTCGCCCGAGCGGGTAGACCCCGGTAACAAGAATTTCCCCATCGACAAATTGCCGACCGTCGTCGGCGGCATCAACGCCGAATGCACTGAGGTCGCCGGCGCCCTCTACGGGAGCGTCATGGAGAGGATCGTTCCGGTTCGTGATGCCCGCACGGCAGAGGCCGTGAAGATGGTCGAGAATATCTTTCGGAACGTGAACATCGCTCTCGTCAATGAGATGGCTCTCATCTTCGAGCGGATGGGCATCGATACCTGGGAGGTGATCGACGCCGCAGCCACCAAACCTTACGGGTTCATGCCGTTCTATCCCGGCCCGGGCATCGGCGGTCATTGCATCCCGCTCGACCCCTACTACATGTCCTACCGGGCGAAGAAGTACGGCTTCATCCCCCGCTTCATCGAGACCTCCGGCGAGATCAACGAGTTCATGAAGATGCACGTCATCAACCTCGCCGAACGGGGTCTCCGAAAGGTCGGCAAGCGCCTCTACGGAGCGAAGATCACCATCATGGGCCTCGCCTACAAGAAGAACATAAACGACCCCCGGGAGTCGCCGGCGATCAAGATCATCGAGGAGCTGGTCAATCTCGGAGCCGAGGTGCGGGTGTACGATCCGTTCGTCCCTTCGCTTGTGACGAAGACCGGGGTGTTTGCCTCGGCCGGGAGCGTCGAGGAATCACTTTCCGGGGCGGAGTGTGCGGTCTTCCTCGTGGACCATGATCTATTCCGGGGGATCTCAGTGGAGACGATGAAGGGGCTCATGGCCTCGCCGGTGGTCGTCGATGGGAAGAATTTGTTTGCGGGGGGAGAGGGGATTGTGTATTTGGGGATTGGGAAAGGGTTGATCTGAGTGTAGAGGAGTGGGACGGTGAATATGCAAGACAGTTCATTCGTGAGCCTGAAGGGTAAGACCCTCCTCATTCTCACTCCCTCTTACCCTAATAAGGATGAATCTTTTATAGCCGAGACATTCGTCAAAAATCAGGTTGCTGAGTTAAAACATCATTTCAAAAAAGTCATAGTCATTGCGCCCGTGTATCTGTCTTTTGGGTATCTCAAGAAAGATAAACTCTGCAAGGACTACACACACGACAATGTAAGGGTGTACTATCCCCGGTGCATCTATATCCCAATCTTCTGGCTTAGTAAAATCCTAATCGACAACCGGCTGCAGGTGGTGGAGAGGTGCATCGAAAAGCACCGCCTTAACTTTGATATCATCCATGCCCACTTCACCTGGCCATCCGGATATATCGGTGCCAAGCTGAAGGAGAAATACAAAAAACCAGTTGTCACCACTATCCACGAGAACGGGGATTGGTTTGACCAGGAGGTCGGGATGGATCACCCCTTCATAAATGCCGCCTGGTCTGGCGCCGATGCCCTCATAAGGGTAAACAAAAAGGATGTCCCGGCTCTGAAGCGATTCAATGAGCAGGTGTATTGTATACCCAACGGGTTCTCCCCCGACTTTCACCCCATCGATACAGTTGTTGCGAGGGAGCGACTTGGCCTGCCAGGGGATGTGAAAATCGTTTTCACGCTGGGTGGATTGATCAAGCGAAAGGGCTTTAATTATCTAATTGATACGATGGAGCAGGTCTGCAGCCAGCGGGGCGGGGTGATTTGCTTTATCGGTGGGGCAGGGCCAGAGAAGGGGAGCTTGCAAGGGCAGATCGACCGTTTGGGCTTGATTGGGAAGGTGAGATTGCTAGGATCTGTGCCGAGTGATATCCTGCCACTCTGGATGAACGCCTGCAATCTCTTTGTTCTTCCGAGTCTCAACGAAGGCAACCCGACGGTCATGTTCGAGGCCCTCGGTTGCGGGAAGCCCTTCGTGGGGACAAAGGTTGGCGGCGTGCCAGAGATTATCAACTCCGACCAATACGGCCTGCTGGTCGAGCCCGCCGACTCTAAAGACTTGGCGGAGAAGATCCTGGTGGCACTGGATCGGGAGTGGGACAGGGAGGCGATCCTCAGGTATGCAAAGCGGTATACGTGGGAGAATGTTGCGAGGGAGATTGTGGGCGTATACGAGCGGGTGTTAAAATGAAAATTGCGCTTATCACAAATTGCTGGAAAAACAGCGACGGCGGCGGGGTCAAGACATACATAATGAATCTCGTGCGGAAGGAGAAATTTAAGCGGTTCCATGTGCAGTACAGGATCGGTGATGATGCGTTAATATGGATTCTCGATCACAATTATTAGGGCAATATGGTCCTTCATGTGCATAGCAGAACTTCCCCTTACTTAACACCGATACACTGGCAGCCAGTATTTGCTCATGTCAAGAATTATGGTTTTCGTTTTACCTGCTATTCAAAGTCTTAAAATTTGTGATTAAATATGAAAGATATGAAAGCGCAACGTGGCGTTACATCATGGTATCTTCCTGAGTTGCTCACAGACCGCTTGGATTCGATCCTATCAATATTGTTGTTACTCGGCGGCACCGCTATCGTTGCGCTTTCATATATTGCTGGCATCGGCCAGTATGGACTTGGGTTCGCGTTATTGTGTGCTCCCATAGTGTATGCACTCGTTCGGAAAGTATCAAAAAATCATGGACTTCAGATGGATTACTTAAAGATCCAGCAACCAGGGGTTAACCTCAACCTCATCCTTGATGTGTGCTTCTGGGTGCTCTACAGCACTTCTCTGGTAATACTATATGATATTCTTTATTTCCGACCATGGTATTATTTTCTCTGTGTTTCTGTTGCCTTCACGATCTTGATCGCTCAGGCTTTGCTCATCGAGTTCAAGCCCTGGAATGTTGTCTTTTACTTCTCTAAAGTTATCTTACTCTCATTAACTTTTAGGGCCGGCCGTTTTTTTGCATTTCCTGTTATCCCAGGATCTGACACTCATTTACATCTTATTTGGGCAAAACACATCTTTGATTTCGGGTACATTCCCTCGCCTGAGGTTGCTGGTAAATATGCCTTAACACCCTTGTGGCATATTTACGAGGCCATCCATATGGCAATATTCGATGTTGGCATGGCGCATTCTTTATTTATCCTTGCGTCTGCAGTACTTGTCGCGGTCACTTTCTTAGTATATGTTATCGGTAAAAATCTGTTTAGCCCTCGAATAGGCCTTATTGCATCTGTTTTTGTAAGTCTGGGAGACCTGATTTTTATAGGGACCACCTCCAACATCAACACCTCTCTTTTAGTTATGGTTTATTTTTTGGTCCTGCTATTTTGCCTGCATTACACAAGGAAAACATTCTATGGTATTGCTGTTTTAATGGTTGTTGCGTTATTTTGGACCCACCAACTATCTGTTTTCGCCGTTTACCTCGCTCTGTTAGGATATTATACATGCGATAAGGTGATCTCAAGCAAATATTTCCGCAGTACTAGTGCATCCCAATCATCAAAAAAGCAGTTTAATAAGCCCACATACCTCAATAATTTTTTCATATTATTTTTCTCCATCTATATGATATTTTTCTGGGGTTTGATTGGCGAAAAAACTACCGATGAAAATGGTTTTTTTGGGCAGATGGTTTCCCGATTAGTGGGTACCATTCGGCGTATGATCGAAGAGTATTTATCATCTATAGAACCACCTGCAACAGTATACGGGAATCTGTTCTCTCATTTCGATTTCATTGACTCCCTCCTCTATAATCTCGGATACAGTATGCTGTTTTGCCTGGCTCTTGTGGGTGCTCTGTTAGTATTGAAACATTATTTTAACAATGAGAGGATCTCTTTGCTTTCCTCCATGGGTCTTTTATTTATTATTATCTATCCCGGGACATTTGTGGGACTAAATCAGTTGTTTATCCCCCATCGCTTTCTTCCATTTTTACAATTAATATGCATTATATTCGCAGCATTACCTTTGGTTATCATTTATAGGACAGCTCCGGAGCGAACATCGCATGTAATCTTAACTTTTTTCGTAATAGTAATGGTGTTTTTCCTTATCACGACACCGTATATAAATCGAAATGACCTTATCTATTCCAAAAGCATGGAAACAAGAACAGAAATAATGCTCTCTGAACTTGCTGGGATTTCCTGGGGTCAGGATTTTAGTGTAGATAACCGCATTACTGTCGACCCGCATATATCGAAAGTAAGTTTATCCACTGTTGAAATGTTACGGTTGGATCCTGGTAATATAACCTATTTCATGAACAAAGATGAGAGTGAACTTCGTTATATCCGATCTTATATTTGGGAGAACCCAAACCTGAAACTGACGGGAACCTTTGGCAAAATGAGAATGGTTGATTGTTCACCATATCTTAATGATGTCGCTCAACACCACCAGTCCGTCTATGATAATAACCAAGTAGAAATATATTATGTGAACGTTTGATCCTGTCAATAGGATTGTCATATCAATGGGGCAATCCTCTCCAAAGGCAACGCTTAAAAGAGAATTTTAACTGCTGTTTACAAATAAACAACCCACCTCCTGGGAACCAAAAGTCCTAAGGTCATATAACAGGTTACAAGAGTCTTGCCTTCTCATCCTTTGTATAGATTTAGTTTGTAGCTCTTGCACTACTTCTGGATTATCTTCCATTTAAAATAAGACAGCGTTTTTGCGTGTTTGCGTATAAAACCAATCCCAAGTTTTGGAATGTATGACATCACCCATAGTTTGTATTTTTCACGGGTATATCGAGATGAATTCACAGATGATAATTCCCGCTTTGCTATTGCACCATGACCAGAATATATATTACGGGATATAGTTGCAAGCCGGCATGAATCGCAATATTCTTTCAGATATTCTGCATCCTCCCGCCCTAAAAGTTCCTCTCTGGAGAGAGTAGAAAGATATTGGAGAAATGGTTTTTCCAGATATTCTGTGATTCCAGTGGAATTATTTGCAGAATATTGGTGGAATATTGAACAAATATCCGGGCTGTAGGCTACGGGATAATGAAGTGCAACCTTCCCCCACAATGCGCCATCTTCGTTCCATTTTACACCGAGAGTGTACCCACCTACCTTCATAAGGATATCCCGTGGTGCAGCGAATGACGATGAATTAAATATCGGAGAACCAAAGCCAACTAAGGCACTAAAATACGATGATAGAAGCCTGTCCCCATCATCTTTAAGGTAGACTCTCTTCACTATTGAACCCGGGAAATATACCTCATATGCTGTACCATAAAGCCCCGCATTAGGATACAGTGCCCTTAACCGCAGTATCGTCTCCAAAAACCCCGGCAACCACTCATCATCCGCATCCAGAAACGCAACCATCTCTGCCCGGGCCGCCTCGATTCCCCGGTTCCTAGCTGCTGACACACCCTGGTTCTCCTGCTGGATCAGCTGGATCCTCGAATCATCAAACCCTCTGACAACCTCCACCCCATCATCAGTGGAGCCGTCGTCAACTACGATCAACTCAAAGTCCTGGAAGGTCTGGGCAAGGACCGAGTTTATGGCACGGGCGATGTAAGGGCCTTTGTTGTAGAGAGGTATGACGACCGAGACCGCCGGTATATCTGACAAATCAGTTCACCCCGGTGAGATGTTTCAGTTCCATGCCAGCCTTTAGTGCTGCCTTCCGGACCCCTGGGATCCTTTCCCCCAGATCTCTCCTGATAAGAGTGCTCTCCTCCAGCATGGAGGTTATCCGGCTGGCAACCACCCTGGCATCCAGATCGGTGGGCTCCATGCAGTAATCAGCATGGCCGAAGATATCCCGGTTGATTCCCTGAGCCTTGATGCTATAAGCAAAGCTCAGGGTTGGGACACCCGATGAGAGAGCGGCGATCGTTGAGTGCGTCCGTGCCCCGGCAAATAAAGTCATCTGGCTGATAATCCATTTTGTTTCTGCTGCGTTGTAATGAGGAGGTATCAGCGTAATATCGTGGTTTATTCCCTGAAACCGGGAGATTGTTTTCTGCATAAATGTATAATCATCTGAATGGGGGCTGGTCACATGAGGGATCAGGTATACCGGCACCCCTGTTACCTCTGCTACCTCCGAGATTATCTTCATGGCTACCTTAATCCATCCTTCGAGATTGACGCCAGTAATATACCTTGCCATCAGCGGGCTCAAGTTCAGGCCGATTGCGCCCTCCTCGATGGACATCTCCTCTTCGAAGCCTACAGGTTTTACCGGCTCCATGAGAAAAGCCGGATCTGCAACGGAATAAACATTACTGGTGATCCCGATCTCCTCAAGGTATTTTATTGTAGCTGACTCCCTCGCAAAGACCCCGGTGACCTCCCGGAGATGATCAGTCATATATCGCTCATAATCGGGTAAAGCGCTGAAGGGACCGACCGATGCCCCCCAGAGAACAATTGGCTTCTGATGTTTAAGTACAAGGTCATCGAGGGCAGTAAACAGGGTTGGCACACCATAATCAAGTGAATAGTTATCCCCACCAACTGATAGCACAGCAACGACTTCATTCATGTATGGGAGCATATCGGCATAGGTCCAGGAAAAGAATGCATTTTTGTTGAGGTAATAGTAAAAGACGCCCTTCCAGGTTTCCGGTCTCCAGAATCTACGGACAACCTTCTTTTTACTGAGTCTACGCGAAACCAGGTGGGTAATTGTCCTGTCAGTCTCATTATTGCGCTGGTCTTTGAACTGCTCATCAGACTGAAAATGGCTAATACAAATAAATCGCGGGTCTTTAAAGTACTCCCGCAGGATCTTCACCGTCCCCCTTACAATCGCCTCGCAGCCCCGGTTCTCATACGGCCCATTTCCAGCGAGGATAAACATTGGGTTATCTTCACTCATCGCGTTTTCCCGGAATTGCCTTTCTGATTATTCGGAGTGGGAGGACAATAATTCTTGAGATAATCAGGCTTCTCTGAAGTCGTACGAGATGTGGATGCATCACCTGGCGAAAACAATCTTTCTCCGCTTCGCACGTGATCCAGCACTCTTTACTGATCCTCTGCATCTGTTCCTTTAAGGCGACCTCTTTGCACAGTAAGGGGTTCTTTGACTTCTCTGGCTTCACTCGTTTTTTCAGCGGTTTTAATCCCTTCTCTCTATCTCGACACAGACGGTGCCAAAGCTGCCGTCTCTTGATCGCAACAACACCGGCCTGACTCTGCACCAGTTTCTCAATCGGGACAGGTTTGAGATTAATCCCCTGCCCCCCCTCAATTACTTCCCTCATATCTGATGAACGAACCAGAACGAGATTTGCCCCTCTGCTATCCCGCGAATACTCCGGCAGCCAGGCATCCATACACGTCACATCGGCACACTCGGCAAACACGTCATCGCAATAGTTGCAGGCATTTGGTGTGAACCACCGGTTCGTCCAGGCCTCGGAAATTCCTTCGTTCCAGAAAATCTGTTTCTCTTCACCATTTTCAGCTAAGAATGAATAATAAAAATTACTCGCCGACCGGTCCGGGCTCTTCCCACGATAACGCACACCCATAACCTTTCCTCCGGCACCAGCTATTGATGCAACATACTCGGTGAAGTGCCTGCTCTTCATCTGGCCGCAGACCAGTCCCACGGTAAATACAATCCGCTCCCGTAATTTTGGATTCTTCTTCTGGGCAAGCCTGACAGCCTTGACGAAGCAGGGCAGGCCTGTTATGGCATACCGCCCGCTATGAGCGAGAACGTGCCTGATAACACCTGACATCTCTACAGGATAATAGGCCGAACCGGCCCCGGTCCGCACGTCCTCCGGGATATCAAAGACCCGGAATGAAAACAACCTCTCCGGATCGCCAGTGGGGGCGACGCAGATGACATGGTCAACGATGCCTTCGGCAAGCAACGCCTCCAGGAGCCAGGTTGCGATCCCTCCTGAAGCACTGGTTGGCCGGTGTTTTTCTGAGTAACCGACGTACGAGGCGAGGTAATAACCGGTCTCGGGAAGGTGCCGGATCCCGGGGATTTTTCCATAGAGACGTTCCCCGATCGTATCCTCGTTCTCACCCGAATCAGTAAAGGGGCAGACTTTTGTGCAGAGACCGCACTCGGTTGTGCAGGGCGACGCTTCTGTCGGGTTGTACTCCCCGTAGCGGTTCCATTGCATTGTAAGGATATTCTGCGGACAGAGAGCGGCACAGAGGCCACAGCCGATACATAGGTTGCGATCAACAACAGATGAGAGGATGACAGGCCTCATTCAACAAACCTCCTCACAGTTGTGGGCAAATAGGATGAGAAGAGGCCACGTTCAAATTCGTCAAGCCCTATAAGCCAGGTGATTGCCAGGTAGATCACGGCAATAGCCCCTCCCGCAAAAACCAGCGATACGAAACTTGCCATTGAAAAGATCAGGGAGATGACCGCTCCACAAATTCCGACAACGATCGTTGCAACAACACCGGGCAGCATGGCACGGGAAAAGGTGTGTGCTGACACTCCCATAACTTTAGTAGCATACCACGGCGTGAAAAGAGCGTTCTTCAATGTAAGGACAATAGCTGCTGCAACTGCAACACCATAATAGCCTAGTCCGGTATAAAGCGAGAGAATAATCGCGAGAAGGAAGTTGCCAATACCCATGAACAGTGTCAGAACTCCAGGAATTTTAACGCGGTTATAGGCAACATTAATCGAGAAGAGCGGCAGGACGGCAAGGTTGATGGCGAGGTGCCCGATAAGCACTATCATAAGTAGAGCAAGGGAGGAAAATTCACTTCCCACCCAGACAGTCAACAGTGCCGGGGCGAAACCGCAGACAAGACCGATGGGGAGTGCCATGGAGAGACCCATCAGCTTGACCGCACTTCGGGAAACCCGTATGAGGGTTTCGGTCTGCTCTTTTGCATAATATGTTAGCACGATTGGTGTCAACAACCCGGACAGGGTTCCCGCTATTGCCCGGAGTAAAACAACCCATTGCAGCGCAATTGCATATTCACCGCCCATGGTTGCGCCGAATATCAGGTTGACCACGATGAGGTCAATGCTTAGGAATAGTAAACTCCCGACCTGGTTTACAATCACCCACCAACCCATACCCGTGAGGTCTCGCATTCGTGAACGATCGAAATCAGCGATACCAATTTTTAGATGGGGATTAATCCTGCGGGAGAGAAGGATCGCAATGGCGGACGCTGTAATCGCACCGATGAGAAACGCCAGCCCGACAAAGGCAAGAGACGGACCAAGGAGTGAGAAAAAAGAAACAATCAAAATGACCTGAACCACGACATTAACGACATTAACCAGGTTCAGGAGGTCAAGACGGTTATAGGCGAAGAGAGATACTGTAAAATTACCTGACCATGAACGAATAAGGAATGCACTGCTGGCACCAAGAAAAAGATAAATTGCCCCACTCTCCTGCCCTACCGGTACATCGAAAATAACAGGGGCATACAGGGAGATGAGAATAACAACCGGCACCATGAGAATTATGATTCCGGAGATGCCGAAGAAAGCTGTATTGAATGTCTTATTTGCGATTGCATAATCCTCTCGCTGGAGATCCACTGTCAGAAATCGGGATACAGCAGTGTTGAGAGATTCTGTTACGAGACCAACATATCCATTCAACGATGTTGCAAGCGGTATGATTCCGTACGCTGCAACACCGAGAGTGGAAATAAAGTAAGGAACTAGAAGCAATCCAATGACGAGATTAACAAGGAAGTATGCAATATTTCCAGCTAGATTACGAGGGAGCTGTTCCCTCGAGCTGATCATGCTCATTGATTTCAATGTAGTTTACGCTATTCCTTTGCAATAAACTTGTTAAGAATCATAGCTGCTGAAGTGTCTTGGGGTAGTGTAAGGAATTTGCTGTAAAAACGAAAACCCGATCCTACAACTTTCCTCACTCCGGCATCGCGGGCTGCAAGGAGGACGTTCAGGGTCCCGGTGATGTTGACCGTGTGATTGAGAAGCGGGTCATCTATCGATCCGGGGACCGACACAAATGCAGCCTGGTGGAAGACGCCATCTGCACCGGAAAAATGCTCATGTAAAAAATCCCGGTCTGTGATGCTCCCCTCGGCAAATGTCACTTTTTTTGCATCAAGGATGTGAGAGATATTTTCAATTCTACCTGATGAGAGGTTGTCGATAATGCGGACATCGTGGCCCTGGAGGAGGAGATATTCGGCAAGGTGCGAACCGATAAAACCCGCCCCTCCGGTGACAATGTACTTCATGATCAGAAGGGTGTTTTTCTTCTCAGGGAAAATAGTCCTTCGCAATTTACTGAAGAGATAACTCAATGGCCTGAAATGTGAGAGTATGACCGGGAACAAAAAGACCCTGTGCTGACTGTGGTTACTTTTGCCCAAAATAAGCCCTGTACGGCCTCCGTTTGCCTGGAATTCACACCCAGTAAATCGTTCCACAGGAAATGGTGCTCACCCGGATGAGGAAATCAGAGGAAAATGGTTATTTTATAGAAATAACGCTTTAAATCGAATAAAAAAGTTGCTCTTTATTGATGGTACAGCAGCCTTTCAGAAAGCGGGGGTATAATTCATCGATCGGATCTGAGAATCGCTCTTATACGCAATCTGTGAGGGTCTCTTAAGAAACGCTCAATAATCGGTTATTTCGCAAAACGGCGTATGGAGATCAGGCAGATGGCGAGTGGACCACCCACCCCGGCAACCAACCATTAAAGGAATTGTCCCATAAGAAGCTTAAGCTCCACGATGAAAACTGGTCGGATTCCATTCAAAAAGGGACCTGAAAAAGCGCTCCTCCGGGCAGCAGGCGCTGGTGGAATGGTGAGGTCCTGCCATTTTCATATTCGGCATTAGCCCGCAGTGAGAATTCTTGCTAGTGTTTACAGGGAACCTGCAACTCGATGGGCGATATGAAAAACGGGATGTCATCAAACCGTACCGCATTCGCCATGATCATCGAGGGTAGCCTCGCCCGGCGTCTCCTTGGAAATGAAATGGACCTGGGATTGGGCAGATTGTACCCGACATCCCCGACGCAAAGGTTGAGGGGATAGCCCACCGACCATCTGTATAATTCTTGTGGGGAAACTCATGACCGGCATCGAAGCAGACGTCAGGGAGAGCATCAGGGAGCTCAACCAGAAGATCGAGCTTCTCCTCGATGAGAGGGAGAGCATGGCGATGATGAAACTCTCTGAACAGTCGCTCTCTGCCTTTCTCTCAGAGGAGCCCGACCTCTATAGCATCAGGGACATCAGGGCTGTGTACCGATGAAAGGGAAGATTTTTCTGGTACCGTTTCCTTTCACCGACCTTACGGCAGCAAAGCTGCGCCCTGCACTTGCCCTCCATGTGGGTGACCGCGACGTGTCCTTGCCTTCATCTCATCGAAGGTCAATGCCGGAGCTAGTCCGGCAGGGGTCCGGGTAGGCATAAAATACACATATGTGTATGTAAAATATCGTTTGTCATAAGGATGCGGCGAACCGCCACAAGCACCACAACTGCCCCATTCCACTATCAACGTCGATGGTTGCGACCGGGTCCTTGATCGAAAACGCGGAACGGATCGAAGCAAGATCCCATCCCGAACGTTTCCCAACTCAGTTTTTTGAAAAAAAAGGCACCCTGCTCCTGAGTGCGTCCACGGCCTCGTTCCTGCGATAGCCGATCGCTTTCAGGGGCCGAACAAATGCCCCGGCGAGGTGGAGTCCAACAACGCATACGGCCATACCGGTAACCCCGATCCCTGGCGGGTGTGACATCTGAGGGAAAAGAGATGGCCTCAATAATATGATGAGTGCTCTTTGAAGGGCAGGGGTTTTCCTTCCTCCACCATACCCGGGCACCATGATAGAAGAATTTATTCAGGTAATGATCAATAAGAGTAGAATGTGAAGAAAAAGATCTACCTCACCCCTGAAGAGCAGGAGGTGTTCCGGGTGCTCTCCCTGATGCAGCGGGTCGAGACAGGGACGGTCCGCGAGATCTTTCCCGAGAAGAACCCTCACCAGGTCAACAGGATCCTCTCCCGGCTCTCTGGGAAAGGCTATCTTTTCCGGGTGAAGAAGGGAGTATACCTGGTCTCACCGCATCCATCAGACACCGGGGAGATCCACGACCTGTATACCCTTGCCCTTACCCTTTATCAAGGATATATCGGGTTCTCGTCCGCGCTCAGGATCTACGATCTCCTGGAATACGAACCTTTCACCATCTTCGTCGTGACGAAAAACACCTCGAAGGAAGAGACAATCGGACAGTACCTGTTCAAGGCCGTGGCCATGGGAGACAGGTGCACGGGAATGACCTGGCATAAAGGGACCTACGTCTCACTCCTCTCAAAGACGTTCTTTGACTGCTTTTATAAACCGCAGTACGCGGGAGGGTATGCGATAATCACCAGGGCAATCTACGAACGCCAGCCGGACTGGAACGAGTTCTGCGAATGGTATGTCCATGAATCAGCATCCCTGTGCCAGAAAACAGGGTACATCCTCGACATGCTGGGGAAGCGCACCGGCATCGTTCCCAAAGAAGTAACCGCGTTCTTCAGGTCACGGATCAGGAATAACACCCGCCTTACAGGAGAGGGCACGGGGCACTCGCGGTATGTCAGGGAATGGAAAGTCCTCGATACGCTCGGTGAAGATCACATCCTCTCCTGGTGGTCGCATGGCAGATCCTGAACTGCTGCGGTATCTCTCTGCCAGGACAGGTCTTGGCGTGAAATACCTCTCCAAGGATGAGAAGATCTCGATTGCCCTCGAACAACTGGGAGTCCTCATCCCTGAGGCAGTCCTGAAGGGAGGGACTGCAGTGAACCGTGTCTTCCTTGCGAAGTCTGGCGCCAGCAGGTTTTCAGAAGATATCGACCTTGATTTCATTTCAGATGACCCGCTTCCCGTAAAGATCGAACGGATCAAAGAGAAGATGCAGGGGGTGGAGGGATTCGACCTCGATATCCCCCGCCTCCTGCACAGGACACTTCGCTTTGACTGCCGCTATACGAATGAATTCGGGGATCGTGACCGGATCATGGTTGAATTCTTCCTGACGAGGATGCCCTTCCTGCGGGTCGACCGGGTCCTGGTCGCCTCTCCCTTCATTGAGACCCACCCCACCATCTTTCCGGTCTATTCGCGGGAAGACCTGCTGGCCAGGAAGCTGGTAGCCCTGTATCTCCGGGGCGAGGGGAAGGATATCTACGACCTTGCCTACAGTCTGGACCTGGAGCATGACCATGCGGCACTCCACAAGGCCCTCGAGATGACCTGTGCGTTCTACCAGATCGAGTACGCGTCCTTTCCCGTTGCACTTGCAGGGAAGATGAACGCACTGCGGAAGAACGCGAGATATATCGGAAATTCGACCAACCACTTCATCCCTGTCGGGAGAAGGCCCGACTGGAAGACATTCATCGACTCGCTTGCACTGAAGCTTGAGACAATCCTCGCCACTGCGGATATTTAACGATCCCCTGACAGAATTCCCATTCCGCCACGGATCACCGAGAAGATGCCCCTCATTGTCCCGCCGTGGATTACAGGCGGCTGGCCGGCAAGTGTCCTCATGATAATCGTGGTATCACTGCCGCATACCGCGATGCCGGGTCCTGCCTCGGGCCAAAGACGTTGAAGTACCCCACAATGCCACGGTCCTCGCCCTGTACACCCTGAGAAGACCCTGAATTAACATTCTCCAGAGAGTTCCAGACGGCGACTTCGGATTCGGAATCATCCCCTCCACGTTCGGCAGAGCCGGAGTGCTCCCGCACACCGATGAACGCATACACCACCTTCTTTGCCCCGCACTCCTTCGCCGCCACACGCATCGTTCATGCCCGTTCACGAAATCGACGTCATTGGTGGCGACCGCGTTCCTGATCGAAAGCGGGACGGAAGGAATCACCCTGTTGAACAACATCTTCCACATACCAGTTCAGGTGCAAGCACCCTCCACCCTGCTCCTGAGTGCGTCCACGGCCTCGTTCCAGCGATAGCCGATCGCTTTCAGGGGCCGAACAAATGCCCCGGCGAGGTGGAGTCCAACAACGCAGACGGCCATACCGGTAACCCCGATCCCCGGCGGGTGTGAATAGCATGCAGGCACGATATCACTCTGGTCCATGCAGTGCGGTCCCAGGCAGTTGTGCCAGGGGGAACCGGCGGTCGTTTTCAATTCTGTGCAATGAACATATCGATATCCCTGCAGAACAACTCGAAGTCACCAATCCTGTCCTGGAGGAGAGAATATGCGATATGATCGTCAATCGTCCCGTACCGGTGCACAACGATATTCCTGAATGCCTTCATCCCCCAGATTCTCTGGATCATCTCCGGGGTGAGGACCCTGTTGTGACAGAGATTGACCAGGATATCCTCGTCCTCTCAAGGGACTCCCAGCCGCAGGTCCGTATTCAGGATCGCACAGATATCAAGCACCGTCTCGATCGCATACTCGGTCCGCTTGTATATCCCGTCCTTTAAAAGGTCCATGCGTGAGAATTCTCCGAACGTCCCGGGGAGATGCGCCCTCACGAGATCGATTCCCTCGCGGATCTCCTGGATCTTGATCCTGACCAGGTCGCGGCGTATCGTGCCAGGGCTCATGTGATGACCTTCTCCCCGGTGTAGTCCTGGAGCCGGTGCCGGAACGCTTCGTAGTCCCGGATCGTGGTGTAGGCCACAGCATACAGGATATCAGGGTCAGGAGCATAGAGCGCCTCACCCTTCAGGGCCTGGATTCGCATGATGAGCGGTATCTGTTCAAAGATACGGACGTCTGCGTTCACATCAGACAGGGCGGTCAGTGCAGCGAACCGGAACCGTGACGCATCCTTGCGTGACCCGTCGCAGGAGATGCAGATATCGATATCCGAGTCCTTCCCTGCCCTTCCTTCAGCAACAGATCCGAAGAGCAGGATGAACCGTACATGGGAAAATCCATCGAGCACCTGCAGCCGCCCCAGGATGAGTTCACGAATTCCGGTCATGGCGCTATATCCATTTCTGGAAAACGGTCTATAATAATCTTTCACGAAATCCCGGACCGTTGCATGCCCGGCACGGGACGCGAGACCTTCTCCCTGGCAGAAATTCGCCCACATCATGTAGGAGTTATCCTGATCGTTGTCACTTCTCCGGCCATATACTTAGGTATACTTAGTGGGTATTCCGGAAGACCTTGAGGAATAGAGGAATCACCGGGATAATGAAAACCTGCAGACAAAGAGACGATATGGGGGGTCTCTTCCATGTATGCCGGATTCCCCCCATTTCAGAGCAACAGGGGATAAACTATCCCGCCCGTAAGTGTCGGGAGACTGCCTTAGCCAGGAGGCAGGGTTCCGGGTCTACAGGAACTCCCGGACGTCAGTTTGCAGTCTCTCCTCCAGGTCAACACTCCCGCCGATCCTCCCCTTCACTCTCTCCAGATCATCCAGCACATCCATGAACTGTGTCGCCTCCAGGTGCAGGACAAGGTCCCGGCCCCGCACCTCGGTGAGGGTAATCGTGCACGGTGCCTGGAGGCCGGCGGCGAGCAGCACGGCGGTGATGCTGCAGACCGGGCAGGGGGCAACGATGCAGTCCCGGGGGGACGCCACCTTCCTGCATGCCGTGATGAGCCGGAAGTTTTCAAAAGTGACCACGATCTCTTCAGTGCCGGAGGCAACGATGACCCTGTCAGCGATCTCGAGGAGGTCTTCGTGCACTTCCCTGGCGGCCTGGAGGATCCCGGGGACATTTGAGGGGAGAAAGAGGGAACGGTCCTCCTGGAGGAGTTCGAATAAGGGGATGCCCGAAGGGATGGAGAGGACTCCGGGAGACTCCTGTGCGGTCTGGAAACTTGCATCATCGGTGAGATCTACCGGGCGGTACCCGGCAACCGGGTTGTACTGCATGACCGGGGCCGGGAACTCCTCACCGGAGACGGGTATGAACCGGGCCGGGCCCGAGACCCCGAGATCGGCGAGGACCCGGCTCATGTTCCGGGTGTAAGGGGAAGAGAGCGCGGCGGCGATCTCCTGCCCGACCCGGTCCTCGCGGCGGAAAGCGAAAATGAAGAGGCCGGAGACGAAACAGGCGAAGGCCACCAGCACAAGGGTGGCGCTGGTCAGGTCGCCACGGTCGAGGAAGAGGAGGACGACCATGATCAGGACGGCCATGGCGAGCAGGATGATCGCCGTCCGAGGGTACCTGCTGAGGCGGCCGGTCATGGGATCCCTCCACCTGGCGTAATGAGGAATTTCGCCACGGCGGATCTCCCGGGGAAAAGCCGGATGCCGGAAAAATCACTCCGGGAAACTCCTCTCATGTCACACCACCGTAGCGCCGTTTCAGCCGGGCCTCGCCTAACAAGAGGACTACGGCCAGGAGAACCACGAAGGCCGAGATGAACAGCAGCGGCAGAGTCGTATGCCGGGACGAGAGGACCGCTATCCCGATGACTGCCAGGCCAGCCGCATACCCCCCGGCAGAGATCACACCGGTCCAAAACGGGGTGAAGGACTCCCGGAAGAGGAGGAGGGGGAGGAGGAACTGGAGGAGGAACGCCGCGGGGAGGCTCGCCATGCCGGCCAGGACGACCGCTGCTTCTCCGGCGCATAGCAGGACAAAAGTCCGCCCGGACGGCTTCATCTCATATCACCTCCACGGACGAAAAACCGCACCGCCGGAGCAACGGCCCATCGCATTCCCGGGGGACATGGAGGTGGACGGACATCGACCCCATCGCCCCCCGCTCGGCGATGAGCCGCAGGTGGCTCCGGTCCTGGGCTGCCAGGGTGAAGAGGTGGGCGGAGCCGGCCCGCAGGCCATGGAATATCCGGGCAAGCCCGCTCTCGAACGCGGTCGGCGGCCGGCGGGACAAGAACGGCCCGGTAACGCCGGCAAGCGTTGCGGAGAACGGGGTATCGTCCAGGTCATGGTACCGCTTCCGCAGGGAGGCGGTCGAATAGTACCGGGAGAGGTGGTGGAGACGGGTAGCCGGGGTTAGCCGGTCCATCATGGCCATCAACCTAAGGGGGTCAGATT
>Ga0302247_1000537_pt1 | contig 35537 bp, 31 predicted proteins | sample AAG_UR_Ile_MG_FD_193529 | JGI IMG/M metagenome (GOLD analysis project Ga0302247, IMG submission 193529) | Enriched activated sludge microbial communities from anaerobic digester in WTTP, New Holstein, Wisconsin, United States - AAG_UR_Ile | ecosystem: Engineered > Bioreactor > Anaerobic >...
CAGGATATTGCCGCCCGGTCCCACGAGGGCGCCGGCGGTTTCATTATCCCGGACCAGCCAGTCGTTTCCCTCCTCGTCGCGGTCGATCCGGTCGCCTTCCCGCCGTTGGTATGGCGCCTGGCGGCCCTCCTCTCCCCGGATGGCAAAGACCACGCTGATCGTATCGGTCCCCGCGGCCCCCAGGGACACGTGGGCGGCGGTCGGCAGCGGCCCGGAGACAGTGGCGGGAGAGGAGCAGGAGACGCCACAGATGGTTCCGCAGATCAGCAGGAGTAGTGACGGCAACAGGCGGTGGCGCCTTTGCCTTGCCACGGATCCGCTGGTCATCATTCCGTGACTTTGCCGGCGTTGGCCGGTGAATCGGGCTCCACATGAACCTCGCTGCCGCCGAAATGGGGAAAATCTTCCGTGGCGTGGCAAACGACGTTGGGTAAGGCCACCCAGTAACAGATGGATAAATTGACAGGCCGCACGGCGACCATGGCAAAGGAAAAGCCGCCGCAGTGAAATTCCGGCAGGCGGCCCATCTGAAGCGCCGCCTGATCTGGGTTGTTGACGACGGTGTCCAGATCGTACTGGCAGGAGAATACGGGGGTTCCTTTCGCCAGGGGCAGGAATTTCTTTTCCTGCATCATCTTGACAAAGTGGATGTGAAGAGGATCGCCGTGGAGGTCGATGTCCTTCAGGGGTTGGGAGAACTCCGACTCCCGGGGCATGAGCGTGGAGTACAACCTGTTTTCATGGGCGAAATAATAACATACCCTCTCGACCTGGTAGGGATTGATCACGCCGAAGCAGTTCTTGGCGATATAGCAGCGTCCGGCCTGGATGGGGTCCGGAGATATAAGGAACAGGCAGCAGCCCGCCATCAGGAGCGCTTTCATCGCGACGTTCTTCACTCAGTCTTCCTCTCGTCCGATCTTCTTCATGATCCGGGGCCAGCGAAAAAAACTTACGAGAGAATTATACACCGGCCGGACACCGTGACTCAAATAAAAATGCAGGGCCGGCAGCCGGTATTCATCGCTCAACATCAATATCTCTTCATAGCCCGCTTTGGGGAAATAGGCAAGGGTACGGTAGAACAGCACCTCCGCCAGACCGCGATGGCGATGCTCCGGGTGGATGAAGAACCACGATCCGTAGCCGCGCTTCCTTGTCGTGGAGGGATCCCGGCAGGCGCAAAAACAACCCACCAGGTGCCTCCCATGATAAATCAGGGTCGCCGCTTCCGGGGTGACCAGGTAGGACGCGATTTCCTCCCGCACCCGCTCGCCGTTCCAGACGCCGAAACCGCCGTCGGCATTGAGGAGCCCGGCCCACTCCTCGAAATCCGTATCTCTGTCGGGAGAGAGGATCCGGTAGCCCCCGGGGTGGGACGAGGCGCAATCCACACCCCGACGCGCCACCGCCACCGGCACCCGCATCATGACCTGACGGAAGTAGATGAATCCCCACAGATATTTGATGATCCGGCCCAGGTGCCGCAGGTCGTCTCCGAAATCGAGGCAGGATATGAATCCGGCTATCCCCCCCCGGGGCAGGAGGCGGAGCAGGACCGCCGCTCCGGCGTAAGCTCCTATGGCCAAGGCGATTGTGAGTAAGGGGTTGGTCGTGGCGGGCAAGCCATAGAGGAGGAGGAACAAACCGGTGTTGGCAACCGTGATCTTCAGCCACGCCCCGAATCGGAGGACGTTGCCGAAATGGCGGATGACGAAGCCGGCGGTTATGGACATGAGGAAGATCTCGCAGATCAGGGCGGCCCAGGCGGAGCCCGCGGCCCCCAGGGAGGGGATGAACAGGAAATTGAGGGCGATGCTCAGCAGGGCGGCGGCGCCGGTACTCCACCAGGCGAAACGTATCACCCCCAGGGCGACGGCGAGGGCCGTGAAGAATAGCGAATAGAAGATCAGGAGACCCACCCAGGCCAGGATGTTGAGGACGGCCGCCGCCGGCAGGAAGGCCGGACCGTAGAGGATGCTCAGGAGCTGGGAGGAGCAGAACGGGACGAGAAGCGCCGCGGGGATGCCGAAGACGGCCAGGGCCTCCAGGGTCAGGGAAAATTCCTCCCTCAGGGACTGCCGTTCCTTAGTGATCCGGGCCGCGTAGATGGGGATGAAGGGTCCGGTGATCATGGCCGCCCCCATGGCCGTCAATTCGACGAATTTGAACGCGGCGTTGAACAGTCCGACTTCCTCCATGGATCTCAGGTGTTCGAGGATGAAGATCGCCGCCCGGCCGGCGATGATCGTGAAGAGGGAGGCGATCCCCAGGGGGGCGGCGACGGCGAGGATGCGCCGCAGCCATTGGCCGCTGAAGGTGAGACGGGGGCGTAGTATCCGCAGGGAGACCCCGAAGGCGGCGGCAAGATAGGCGGCATTGGCCAGGCCGTAGGCAAGAATCAGCCAGATGAGGGAGGGGTGGAGCCATAGTGCCAGTCCGGACAGGAGGATGAAGCTGCCGCCGTAGAGCAGGGAGGTGGCGGAGGAATACCAGGGGCTTTGAAAGACCTGGTAGATCGGCTCGAAAAAGCGGCTGGCCAAAAATGGGATGAACAGGGCGCCGGTCAAAAGCGCCGGGCGGATGTCCGCGGCGAGAAAGGGAAGCGCTGCCAAGGCCAGGATCGTGACGAGGAGGCTGATCGCCAGGCGCAGCCCCAGATAGTTTCCCCAATAGACGGCGGCGCCGGCCTCCACCTGGGCGATGTCCTTGCCCAGAACGGAGGTCATGCCGAAATCCGCTACCGCCACGGCCACGGCCAGAAATGAAAGGACATAGGAATACTGCCCGAAGAATTCAGCGCCGCCCAGCCGGGCGACCAGGACGAAGATCAGAAAATTGGCCCCAAAGGTCGCCCCCTTGCCGAGACCCTGGGCGACCACATTGGTGACGTAGCTTTTGACGGTCCCTCCCATCATCGTTTCCCGTTGCGCCGGAGGATGCCGGCAACCGCCGCGCGGTGGACGATCATGCCAGGACCCTGCGGAAGGCCGTAATGACGTCGGCGACGTCGGCATCGGCCAGGGCCGGCGACAGGGGCAGGGAAAGGGTACGGGCGCCGATCCATTCCGCCTGGGGGAACATCCCCTCCTTCCATCCGTAGGTCTTGCGGTAGAAGGGGTGGGAGTGGACCGGCAGGTAATGGACGCCGACGCCGATATTCTCTTTACCCATGGCCTCCAGGACCCGGTCCCGGGATCTGCCCAGGCGGTCCGTGTCGATCAGGGGGGTATAGAGGTGATAGGCATGGCGGGTGTTAGGCTCCGGCGGGGCGGGCAGGAAACAGGGCAGATCGGCAAAGGCGGTGTTGTAGGCGTTCCAGATTTCCTCCCGGCGCCGCCAGTTTTCCTCGATCCGCCGCAACTGGTGAATGCCCAGGGCGGCCTGCAAGTCCATCATGTTGTATTTGAATCCCCCATAGACCACCTGATAGTGGCGGTAGCCCGTATCGGAGAACCGCCGCCAGGCGTCCTTGCTCATCCCGTGGAGGGCCAGCATCTTGAGGCGGTTGGCGATGCGCTCGTCGTCGGTGACCACCATCCCCCCCTCGCCGGTGGTCATGTTCTTGGTGACGTAGAAGCTGAAACACCCCATGTCGCCGTCCGTTCCCGCCCGGCGCCCCCGGTATTCGCTTTCGATGGCGTGGGCGCAGTCCTCGATGATCATAAGGTCGTAGCTCTTCGCCAGATCGAGGATGGGGTCCATGTCGCAGCATCGCCCGGCGAAATGCACGGGCAGAATCGCCCGGGTCCGTGCCGTGATCTTCTCCTCGATGAGGGCGGGAGATATGTTCATCGTTTCCCGGTCGCAGTCCGCCAGCACCGGTGTGGCCCCGCAGTGGATGATGGCGTTCACCGTGGCGCAGAAGGTCATGGGGGTGGTGATCACCTCGTCGCCCGGCCCGACACCTGTGGCCAGCATGGACAGATGGAGAGCGGCGGTGCAGGAATGCACGGCAATGGCGTACCGCTTGTTCTTGTAGGCCGCGAAGGACTTTTCGAACTCGTGGGCCCGGGGACCGGTGCCGATCCAGCCGCTCTTCAGGCAGGCTACGACCTCGGCGATCTCCTCGTCACAGATCTTCGGCGCCCCGAAGACGAGGAAGTCTTCCGGATTGCGCACCGGAGAGCCGCCGGCGATGGCGGCCCGCTTCGTTTCTCTGCCGATCTTTCCTCTTTTCCCCGTTCCAGCCATCTTCTTTGCTCTCCTTTCCTGGGGCGATGCAATTATCTCATGGGGACAGGTTGGCGACTATGTCCAGAAATTTGGCCGCCGTGCGCTGCCAGGTGAACTGCCGGGCCCGTTCCCGCCCCCGGGCGATCAGGACCGCTCTTTTTCCCGCATCGTTGACCAATTCCTCCATGGCCTTGCATATCTCCATGTGATCGTTGGGGTTTATCAATATTCCCGCGGTGCCCACCACCTCGGGCAATGAGGTGGTGTTAGAGGTCACCACGGGACAGCCGCAGGCCATGGCCTCCAGACATGGGAGGCCGAAACCCTCGAAAAGACTGGGGTAAACGAAGAGGGTCGCCAATCCGTAGAGGAGCGGCAGGTGCCCGTCGGGGACATAGCCGGTGAAGATCACATCCCCCCGGTACGGTGAGGCGTCGATAGTCGCCATGTCCTCGGCGGGGAGGAAATCCCGGCGGCCGACTACGACGAGCTGGTGCGGACGCTCCTGACCCCGCCCCCGCTTGAAGGCGTTGAAGGCCGCGATGAGGACCTGGAGATTCTTGCGCCGGTTCAGCCGGCCTATATAGAGGATAAAATCCTCTCCGATGCCGTATTTATTGAGGATTGCCGTATCCTCCCCTGGGTTTTCCGGAGGCCGGAACAGGGGGTTCACCCCGTTGTAGCCCACGACGATCTTCTCCGGCGCCGCCCCGTAAACGGCGATCATGTCCTGCTTGGAATACTCCGAAACGGTGAGGATTCGGGCCGCTCGACGGATGTACAGGGGGATGAACAACTCGTTCTTCAGGCGCTCCCGGAGGGGAAAACAGTCGGGGAGATGGTGATAGGAGATGTCGTGGACGGTGACGACCAGTTTTCCCCGGTACCAGGGGGGGCCGTAGTAGTTTACGTGGAGAATGTCCGGCCGGTCCCGGAAGGTCGCCCGGGCCAGGCTGAGCATCCGGGCCGGGGCCGAACTCCCGGCCACGGGGATGAGGGCGGCGTTTCCCATGGACCGGAACCGCTCGTAATAAGGGTGCCCCGGTTCCGTTACGTAGAGGAGATAACGGCGCTCCTTGTCCATGGCGAGGACGGACTCCACGAGGTTGCGCATGTAGGTGCAGTTCCCCGTGCCCTCCCGCTCGGCGAAATGAAAGTCGATGCCGATGCTCGTCTTACCAGCCATCGCCGTCCCGGACCTGCTTGTATAAGGAGACGTAATCCGCCGCCATGCGCTCGGCGCGGTAGTATTCTTCCGCGTACTGCCGGCAGGTCTGGGGCTTTATCCGCGCTATGTTTTCCATGGCGTCGGCGATATCTCCAGTGGTGTTACATAGATAACCGTTGATACCCGAGTCGATCTGCTCCGGGATACCCCCCTCCCCCAGGGCGATGACCGGGGTCCCCGAGGCGAAGGATTCGAGGATCACCAGGGGAAAGGCGTCAAACCACCGGGGAGTCTGGACGAGGGCCCGGGCCCTCCGGAGCTGGTCGTTGGTTCCGGGGAGTTCGCCTATGTACTCGGCGTATTTGGGAAACAGGAAGGTGAGGGGACGGATTACGCCGTGATAATAGAGCTTGTCCTCGACGTTGCCGGCCACGGCCAGCCGGGACCGGCTCTTGACGGCGGCGAGGACGGCCAGGTGCTGACCCTTGTAGCGGGCGATCTTGGAGATGTGAATGAAGTGGTTTTCCTTATGGAAATCGTATCGATAACTCTCCAGATCGAGGCCGTAATACACATGTTTCGTCGTGCCGCCGCAGAGGCGGGCGTGGGCCCTGCTGCAGGCGACGAGGTTGCGGCGCCGGAAATCCGGAGGCGGGGGGATGCAGGTGGAGACCACGAAGGGAAAGGCCTCGGGATGGCGGCGGACGAAGAGGCTCTCGAAAGACCAGTCATGGATCACATCGACGGGGTTTTCCCGCAGATAGTCCCGCATCGTTTCGTAGAGGGGTTCCTCGGAGACGGCGTCGGACTTCTTGATGATGCCGCTGGGGGCCCGGGCGGGATCGTAGGCGGGAACGACAACGGTCTTTCCGGAGCAGTAACTGCCGGGTGTGGCGAACATGGTCACCTCGTGTCCTCCCCGCACCAGGGCCTCCACGAGGTTGTAAACCACCCGCTCGATGCCTCCGTAGGCCGGCGGCGGCGTCTGTTTGAACATGATGGAAACAACCGCGATTTTCATCTTTCCGGTCCGCTCCTATCTCCTCGCCAGTTCCCGGCGGATGTGTTCCCTTTCGATGGACTTGTACAATTTCCGGTAGAGCAGCAGGGCGCCCCCCTCCCAGCGGCCCGTGAGGAAACGGGCCCAGAAAAGCCAGAACGGCCGGGCGGTCGGGAAAAAGACCAGATCCGCCAGGAGGTATTTGAGCCGCGCCGCCCCCCGGGTCCCGAGGTAGAAGCCGAGTCCGGCCAGTTCCCGCTCCAGGCGCGGCGCCCGCTTGTACCACACGGCCAGGGAGGTGCCGCTCTTTTTGGCGATGCCGAGGAAGTCCTCTTCCGTTAGATAGTGGTCGTGATAGCCCAGGGAGTCGGGATTGTAGAGGATCCGCAGGCCGTGACGGGAGAGGCGCTCCCCCAGCTCCACGTCGTCGTTGTACCGGAGCGATTCGTCGTAGGTCCCGTATTTGACGAGGAGCGATTTCTTCACCGATAGGTTGCAGGTGATGAAAGACCGCCAGTCCAGTTCGGTCCGGCCCTCCCACTGGGCGAAGGTCTCGTCCAGATGGAGGGTGGCAAAGATGTTCCAGGGGATCTCCCGGGAGCGGGTGACCCGGCCCAGGACGGCGACGGTCTCCTCGGGGTGGGCCGCATGGAACCGGCAATGCTCGGCCAGCATGGTGGGGGCGGCGATGGTGTCGTCGTTGATGAACAGGAGGAGGTCGCCTCGGGCGACGGCGATGGCCCGGTTCCGGGCGGCGTTCTGCCCGCTGTTCTGCTGCCGCAGAAAGGTGAGGCGGCTGCCGAATGTCTCCTCCTGGAATCTGGCCGCGACCTTGGGGGTGGCGTCCCGGGAGCCGTCGTCGATAACGATGAGATCGAAACTGTCTCCGGGGAGGGTCTGGCCGTGGAGGGCAAGGAGGCACTTTTCCAGGATGTCGCAACGGTTGTAAGTAGGAATGATCACGGAAATGTGAAAGTCGCCTTCAGTCATTGCCCCTCCCGCCTCCTGTGGATCAGAAAGTGAAAATATTCCCGCATCCGTCGGGAACGGTTCCGGTCATTTTCATCGCCCTTCCGGAGATATATAGCATAATAGAGAAAAGAACGCAGCAGGAGACCGGCGGAAAAAATCACGTCGAACCAGAGGAGGGATTGCCCCGGGTTGAGGAGAGCGTACAGGCGGCGGAGATTCTCCAGCCAGAGATGGGAAAATCCTTCCGTTTGCCGCTTTTTGCCGCTGGCGCCGACGAGATGGACGATGACGAACCGGGGCAGGTAGTAAACGGCGTAACCGTGCTTCCGGAGCCGGCAGCCCCATTCCACGTCTTCGGCATACATGAAGAGGCTTTCGTCCAGGAGCCCCACCTGCTCCAGAACATCCCGGCGGGTCATGAGGTCGGCGCCGCTGATCCAGTCCACGGCCAGGGCTCCATTTAGACGACTTTCGTTGAGAAACAGGCCCGGACAGCGCCGGGGAAAGAAACGGGACAGGAAAAAGGCATAGCAGCCCACCGTTTTCAAGGAGGGGCGGAAGCCTGCATCACCGACCCAGCGGCGGCCGTCGGCGGTGACGAGGCGGCAGCCGCTGGCGCCGATCTCGGGACGGTCGTCCAGGAAGGCCAGCCAATCCCGGAATATTCCGGGGTCGGGGACCACCGTGTCGGAATTGAGGAGGAGGATGTACCGCCCCCGGGACGCCCGGATGGCCTGGTTGTTCGCCCGGGCAAAACCGACGTTTTCGGTGTTGGCAATGAGGCGCACCGCCGGGAACTCCCGGGCGACCATCTCCGGGGAGCCGTCCCGGGAGGCGTTGTCAACCACCATAATCTCCCGGGGGACATCCGGATCTCCCGTTCCCAGGGAGGAAAGACAATCCCGGAGCAGCTCCCGTGTGTTCCAGTTGACGATGATGACGGTCAGACGGGGATCAGCCATGAGGTTCCGGGGTTGCCGCGGTTTTTGGCGACCCTGCCGCATCCGCCGGTTTCATGAGGCTCACGGCGCCGGCGATGCCGATAAAGGTATAAACGAGGGTGGAGAGGCTCATGAGCATACGGAATCCGGGGTCGAAAAGACCGTGGATCATCTGGGCCAGGAGCCCGGCGGAAATGCCGATGAGAACCGTGGACTGCCATTCGTCGAGGCGGTTCCGGGCCCGGAAGGCCACGAGGAAGACGGCAAGAAACATCCAGAGAAAGGCCAGCAGGCCGATGATTCCCATCTCCCCGGCGACGAGGAGATACATGTTGTGGACGACGTGGGAATAGCCGCGGAGGATCCGGGAGCCCCCGGAGATGTCGTATTTCTTGAAGGCCTGGGCAAAATTGTTGACCCCGATGCCGGTAAGGGGAAACTGCTTGATAATGGACAGGGCCGCCTGATTCAGGGGTATCCGGGAACGGGCCGAGCCGTAGTCTTCGTAGTAGAAGCGCTTTTGAATCGTGGGATAGTAGGCGTAGAGGAAAATCGAGGCAAAGATGGCGAAGACGCTGACGATCATTACGGTCTGGACGCGGAAGATGCGGCGCCGCAGGGCCAGGATGAAGACCAGGGGCAGGGAAACGGGCAGGGTCAGCCAGGCGGCCCGGGACAGGGTGGTGATGATGCCCGCCATCCCGAAGGCGAAGGCGATAAAATACCATATCTTCAGGGATGTTTTCTTCTCCACGAGGGTCAGGGCCAGCGTCAGGGGCAGGAGGATCTCGAAGAAATAGGCCAGGGTGTTGGGATGGCCGATGGTGCCCGTGGCCCGGCTGATCATCCCCCCCAGCATCTGACCGACGATGGCCTGTTCCCCCAGAAATCTCAACCCGAGGTTTTCCCCGGTCCGGTACTGGACGATAGCCAGGACGGCCTGGAAAAAAACACCGAAGGTGAGCAGAAACAGCAGGATCCGGATATGCCGCTCCTCTTTCAGGTTCATGATGACAAATAAGACCGCGATGAGGACCACCGTCCGGATGATCTCGAAGAGGCTCAGGATCTTGTCGTCCGCGGCGCTGACGCTCCAGATCATGGCGAGGAAGAACAGGGCGTGGGGCCAAAGAAGGGTGGGCTCGTATTGAAAGATCGGCCGTTTCCGTGCTTTGAGCGCCTTATAGACCAGGAGGGCAAGCATGATTAGGATCGAGACGTGGATAGCCGAAACATCTATGCCTATGGCCCCGCCGACGTGCTCCTTGCGGTAGAAAAAACCGAGATTGATGCGCACGGGAATGGCCAGGGCGAAGACGATGAGAAAATAGTCGAAAAGCTTGTTGCTGTCGTGCATCATCAGGGCGATGGAGAAGATGGCAATGGCTCCGAAGACGCCGAAGAGATATTTGAATTCCAGTTCGCTGAAATAGACGGCCAGCGGCAGGGCGAGGAGTCCGGCGCAGAGGTAGAACAAAAGGACCGGCCACCGGAGTTTCGTTGCCGGCGGCCGGGCCGGGGCGGTGATAATTTGATTCATAAACGTCGTTACAGATATTTGTAAATCTTCTCGGGGATGAAGAACTGCTTATAATTCAGGATGGCGCCGATGATGTTCACGCCGGTCATCTGTAGATATTTCTTTGACACCTCCACTACTTCCCAGCTTGTCGCCTCGTGCTTGATGACCAGGATCACGCCATCCGTCCGGGCGGCCAGCAGGGAGGTTTCGGGATGCCTCACCAGAGGCGAGCTGTCGATGATGATAAACGGGAACGTCCGGCGCAGCTTGTCGAGACGGACCTGAAATTCCGCGGATTGATAGAAGATCGTGGGGTTGGGGACCGGCCGTCCGGCGGGAAGAAAATGAAAGCTTGGCGTTGCCTGCTTGCCGTGAAGCGATAGCTCCGCCTCATCCAGGTTTATCTTCAGCAGCACTTCCTCGATGTTCATGTCTTCTTCTACCAGATCCGTCAGGCCCTTCTCCCGGGGGACGCCGAAATGTTCATGCAGGCTGGGAGTGCGGAGATTGCCGTCGATGAGGAGGGCCCTCTTGGCGGAATCGTGGGCATAGGAATATGCCAGGTTCAGGGCGATGGTGGAGGCGCCTTCACCGACCGTCGAGGCGCTGACGAGAATGACGCTGCTTTCCCGGACTTTGAAATTGGGCAGATTGAGAATTACCCGGTAAAACTGGTCGAACATGTGGGTCATTACCGGGAGGCGGGGCGTGTATTCCGCGGCGGCGGACTTCTTTCCTGTCACGTCATAACTCCATCTATTTATTGGTTTTTCCAGGCTTTCGAACCGGTTTGGCGCTGTCGATTATTTCGATGTTCGTCATGCTGATCCGGCCCCTCGTTTTTTCCCGCGGCCAGGGATCGTGGCCTCTCTCCTCAATGTAGGCGCCGGTCCGGCGGACGGTCTCCGGTATTGCGGGTTCCGGGTTTCGGGTGAGGTTCTCGATGGGCCGGGGCACCGGTTCGGAAACCGCCGCCGGAGAAACGGGCTTTTCCGGCGTTTCCTTGGCCGGTTCCGCGGCGGCCGGCATCATAGCCGGGGGCGCCGCCGCCTTTTCCGGGCCGCCGTAGCGAGCCGGTTCGGGGTAGGAAGGAGCCGCCAAACGCTGATTTGAAGGCGCCGTAACCAGGAGGTGATAGATGAAGACAACCCCGACTACAATCAGGACCGTCGTGGCCGCCGATGCTGCCCGACTTACGGAAAAGCGCATTCTGTCGGTTCTCTGACCGCCCAAGGTCCCCTTCGTATCGTCAGGCTTTCCCGGCGCCGCCAGCAACGGTACGGTCATGAGGAGGGGAATGCCGAGGATGGCCGCCACATCTTCGTCGTCCTTGAAGGTATGGCTGAAGTATTCGTGAACGGCCGCCAGGGAGATGGCAAAGAACAGTCCCAGCATACAGGCCAGGCCGATGATCAGGGCGTAGTTCGGAAAATATGCCTTGAAGGGCACGATGGCGGGATTAACGATCCGGACGCTGGAGATCTTCCGGGTGTCCAGATCGTCAGATATCCGCAAATCCTCGGCCTTCTTCTTGTAGATGGCATAGTTGGCCTCGGTGATCTCCTTCTGGCGTTCCAGTTGGCGCAGTCTCGTCGTCAGGCCGTTGATCTCCTCCAGTTGCTTTTTCTGCGACGTCCATTCTTTGTAAAGACTGTCCTTCTTGGCGCCGGCCATCGCCACTTCCGTATTGATGATGTTTACCAGACTGTCCGTCTTCTGCTTCCGCAGGCCGTTGAGCTGCCGGTCCACGCTTTGCACCTCGTTGGATCTGGGGGTATAGTTCTTGAGCAGTCGGTCTCTTTCCACCTTGAGACGGAAATACTGCTGGTCGAGGGCCGCCAGGTAGGCCAGCTTGTCGGCGTTGGGCGATCCCAGATCCGGCGTTTCCACCCAGCCGTCGGGACGGGCGGACATCTTCTTGACGCTGTTGAGCTTGGTGACCCCCTGCTCGAAGACCACACGGTTCGCCACGTATTCCGCCTCCAGATCGCTGATCCGCTTCAGGAGCAACTCCTTTTGCAGGGAGAGGTTGGCGATATTGGTCTCGTTGAGGAAGTTCTGCAGTTCCGCTTCCGCCTTTTTCAACAGATTGTCGTAGAGGTCCAATTGCTCCAGATAGAAGCGGTAAGTCTGTCTCGATTCATGGACCCGGGTGTGCTGGGTGATGTATTCATCGGCGTAGGCGTTGGCTGCCAGGGCGGCGAAAGCGGGATCGGTCCACCGGAAGGAGATGTTGAGCATGTCCGTATCCTCGATATAGGTTACCCGGACGGCCTTGGTGAAGGCACCGACAAGGCCTTTTTCATCGAACGTCTTCCGGTGAATGCCGAAAAATTCCAGGAGCATGTCTCCCAGCGAGGGGATGATGCCCTCCTTTTTCTTCTGCCTTTCGATATCCTCCCGCATCCGCTGCACGACCTTCTGGGCAAGGAACTCCCCCTTGATCAGTTCCACCTCGTTGTGGATATTGGCCGAACGTTCCTGAAAGAGGATGTTGTAATTTTCCGGGCGATACTGCTCCATGCCGGCGAACTGGGCCTTGCCGAGTTTGACGATGATCTTGGTGTTCGCCATATAGAGGGGCGATACGAATAGGCAATAGAGGCTGGAGGATACGAGGGCGAAGAGAAACACCGAGATGATGAGCATCTTGTTCTTGAAGAGGATATACGCGATATCCTTGACGGAAAAGGCCCGTTTCTTTTCTTCCATCCCCGTGGCTCCTTAACTTGGACTGTATCCCCTCAATAACGCGTCAGCGGTACGGGCACCTTGTGAATTTCATAGGTGAAGGACAGGTTGGCGCCCTGCCACAACAAAAGCTGCCGGATGTACTGATCGACAAACTGATCGGCCTTGGCGATGGCCGTCTTGGGGACATAGACGACACTGTTGTTGGGCAGGACGATGTCCTCTTCGGTTCGGGCGCCCAGCATGACGTTTTCCAGGTTGATGGTCCGGACCGTGGCCTGATGGTTCTCGTTCCAGTAGAGGACCTTGACCTTTTCCAGGGTGCCCGTGGGCAGCACGTTGCCCGTATAGGCAATGGCCTGCAGCGCCGTCAACGGCTGATTCATGGGCACCGGGCCGGGCCGGGCGACCTCGCCGAAAACGAAGATCCGGTTGCCTGCCACGCTTTCCACGAGGACGGAAATCTCGATGTTGCCGAAGCCGCGCTTGTATTCCCGGGAGAGTTCGTCCCGGACGTCGTCGGCGGTCCGGCCGGCGGCGCGGATGCTCTTCAACAGGGGTGGGTAGATCTTGCCGTCCGGGGTGATGGTAAGCAGCCGGGCCTGACCCCGGGGAGCGTTGGTGACGGCCTTCTGCAACTCCGTGATATGCGATGAAAACTTGTTGACATTGACGGTTACCAGGGGATCCTGGAGGATGTCGGTGTAAGCCTCGCTGATGACCTTGGCCAGTTCCGGGGGCTTTACGCCCGCGGCCCGGAAATCTCCCTTGATGGGCATGGTGATCTTGCCGTCCGGCCGGATCACCAGCGTCCGGTTCAACTGGGGATGATAGTAGAATTCAACATTGATCTCGTCGTTGACGCCGAGGCTGTATTCTTCCGCCTGGGGCGCCAGCGAGATGTGGTACATCACCTCGATCTGATCCCCCGGCGCCAGGCGGTACCGTTGCAGTCCCTCCTGGATCCGGCCGGCGATGTCGGCCCGGATTTTAGTCTTCTCGATATCACTGAGCTGATCGACATAGCTTTTTGTTCCCTCGGCTGTATATTGATGGGTGCGGACGGCCGTGCAGCCGGCAAAGGCGAGAAGCAGGAACGGGAGCATCAGGTATAGAAGCGAAAAACGCCTTTTCATAGCCTCCAATTCAGATCTGTCTGCTGCGGCGTGAGGATTGATTCAATGCCTGTTTGGGAAAACCACTGCTATTGCCGGATCTCCACTGCGGACAACGCTTTCGCTTTTTTATCGCTCATCGGCGGCCGCCTGGTCAGGGTATGAATGACAATGGTGACCTTTAATAGCATTTCGCCACCATGCAAGCAAGAAAAAAACACCGCCGGGGATAAAATATAAACTTATATTTTTAGGAATATTTATTGAGAGAAGACTTGGGATGTGATAATAAAGCGGCCATTCCCGGTATGCCTGCACTTTTGTAATTAAGGATGTATTTGAAATGAGAAAAATAGTAGCATATGCTGTGACTTTTCTCTTTGTCGCTGCGATGGCCGGGGCGGCGGACCTCCCCGGCAGCCCCAGGGCATTCAAGAACAAACAGGGGATGTCTTTCATCCTCGTTCCCGCCGGCAGTTTCATGATGGGTTCACCCCTGGAGGAAAAAGAAGGAGATCGACGGGAAACCTATCATCGGGCCACCATAACCGTCCCTTTTTACCTCCAGATTACGGAGGTCACCCAGGAACAATGGGAGGCGATAATGGGTTACAATCCCTCCTTTTTCAAGATGTGCGGCGGTAAATGTCCGGTGGAACAGGTGAACTGGAACGAGGTGCAGGAGTTTGCGCGCCGACTCAACCAGATGGAAAATACCGACAAATATCGCCTGCCCACGGAAGCGGAGTGGGAATATGCCGCCCGGGCCGGAACGACCACTGTTTTTCACACCGGTCCCTGCTTGTTTGCGGACCAGGCAAACTACAACGGAAACTATCCCCTGTCCGGCTGCCCACGGGGGGAATACCGGGGGGCCACCATGCCTGTAGGCAGTTTTCCCCCGAACAACTGGGGTCTTCATGATATGCACGGGAACGTAAGTGAATGGGTCCAGGATTGGAACGGTAAATATCCTTCCGGAGAGGCCACGAATTATCGGGGCGCTGAACTGGGGTCCACCAGGGTGTTTCGCGGCGGCGACTGGAGCCATGACGCCTGGTCCTGCCGAGCGGCAAGCCGTTTCGCCGGACCGCCGGCGGGTGGAGACAATTATCTGGGTTTCCGGCTTCTGAGGTCGCCGTGAAGCCAGAATGTTTGTTGACATCGGCGGCCGGTTTCTGCGGTTTGGTTTTAGCAATCCTCCTGATGCCGGGATATATTGCCGCGGCCGTTGCCCAAGACCAAAGCGACCGCGGTCCGGCGGCGCGGAGCCAGACGTGGCAGTATATCGACCAAAGGGCCAGGGAGGCCCAAGAGGCACGGGTGAGGGTCCTGGCCATCCAGCCGGAGCGGAAGATAACGCCGGTGGCACCGCCGGAGATGGTGATCAAGCAGGTTCCTCAGGCCACGTTCCTTCCCGGCGATCTGTTCGCTGATGTCTTTTTCGCATCCAACAGCAGTGAAATCGGCGCCCGAGACCAGGAGCGGCTCCGCCGTCAGGCGGAATGGCTTCGGGAGCACCCGGAGGCCAAACTTACGGTTGCCGGCTATTGCGACGATCGGGGCAACCGGAATTACAACCTGACTTTGGGGAAGAAGCGCGCCGAAGCGGTCAAGAATCAACTCGTCCGGTCAGGAGTGGATGACCGGCGGATCACGGTGCGTAGTTACGGCAATCAGCGGCTTTTCGACGGCCGGCGCACCGCGGCGGCGCGGGCCGCAAACCGGCGGGCCCAGTTTGTCCTTGCACCGCAGGGGCCCGCCGTGGAAAGGAAAAATGGCCGGGAAACTAAATAATAACGCCAAGGCGAAGACACGGCTGCCGGTCATCCTGCTCGTGCTGCTACTCATCCCGTTATCGGCTGGACAGGTCCGGGGCGAACCGCCACCTTTCCGTAACACCATCGGTATGACCTTCGTCTGGATTCCTCCCGGTGATTTCATGATGGGCTCGGCGGGGCAGGAGGCAGGACGGCGAGGAGATGAACCGCGGCATCAAGTCACTATCACCAGTCCTTTTTTCATCCAGATCCGGGAAGTGACCCAGGGACAGTGGGAACGGATAATGGGTTGCAACCCTTCCCATTTTCGCTTTTGCGGGCGAGAATGCCCCGTGGAGCAGGTCTCCTGGCATGACGCGCAGGAATTCATCCGCCGTCTCAACGAAAAGGAGGGGACTAACCTGTATCGCCTGCCCACGGAAGCGGAGTGGGAATATGCCGCCCGGGGGGCGAGCAGCATAGATCCGGGGGCAGGGTTTCTCTACCTTGCCGCCGGCGATGCTTGCCGCCTGGAAGAAGCGGCATGGTTCAACGGCAACAGTTGCCGGGTGATGGTGGTTGGCGGTGATAACTGGACGGATGCCGGATCTGTCAACGAGTGCGGTCCCCAGCCCGGAGGCAGGAAAAAACCGAACTCCTGGGGGCTTTACGATATGCTGGGCAACGTCTGGGAATGGGTACAGGATTGGCGGGGGTCATATCCGACCGGTCCGGTCGTCAATCCCGTCGGACCACCGATGGGAGATATCCGTGTTTATCGCGGCGGAAGCTGGTTGAGCAGCCCGGGCTATTGCCTGCCCGCGGTGCGGGGTGGCGCGACCCCGGGCAGCCGAGATCTTGCCGTGGGTTTTCGCCTGGTCAGGACCGTGGCGGAGGAGATTCCTTGAAATCACCCTGAGAACCGCGGCAGGGGCCGAATGTGCCGCTGCCGGACCGGAAAGCGATCGGGAGACAAGGTTTTCGTGAGCGGTACAGGTGCGGGCCCGTCATTTTCTTCCGTCTTCCATGACTTCCAGAAGAAATAGGTTCTTCGCCTTGACGAAAGAGGGTTTCACCAGATAATTCAAGGCGGGATCCATGTCCAGGACGATCCGCAGGTTCCTTTTCTTCCGGTCATGATAGGACCGCATCTGTTTGATGTGCTTGCCGTTGACGATGACGCGGCCCTGCGTTTCCTGGGTGATGCTCTTGACGGGGTGAAGATCGAGGATAATCCGGGGATTCTCGCCCTCCAGACGGGATACCTCGGGGATGAGGAAGCGGTCGAGAAATATCTGTAGGGTTTCCTTCTCTATTTCGATTTGCAGCGATATCTCCCTGATGCCGACCGGCGCACTCGATGTCGCCGCGGCGGGTTGGCGTTGCGCCTTTTTTTTCCCGGTGGTTTCCCCCCGGGAAGACACCGGGCCGCCCGTCCAGACCAGGACGATGACGATCGCGGCGACCGCCAGCCGCAGGAGATTCCTTTTAGAGGCATAATGATGCATGACGCGGCTTCCTTTCATCTTTTCAATGTCCGCGGATATGGTGAGAACAAGATGATTCAAAAGGATTCACTGTATAGCATGCCGGCCTTTCTTTGTAAAAGTTGTTTCTCGGGACGAAAATGGCCGGTGACGGGAACCGCAGCGGCCCGAAGATGCCGCTGAAACCACCGGGTCGATATTGACGCCAGGAGCCTCGCGACCATGATCAGGCAGGAAGAGCGCTACTATTCTTACATAATCATCACCATGGACTATCTGGCGGTGCTGGCGTCCTATGCCATTGCCGCCCCCCTCTCCGAATGGCTTGTCGCCCATCTTCAGGCGCAAACGCCGGCATCTTCTACCCCATTGCTTTTTGGGGAGGAACTGCTGTCGTCATGGTTGCATTTCTATGACCTCCTCTTTCCGCTCCTCCTCTTTCCCCTTCTGGCCATGAATCTGAGCCGGGTCTATCGCCTGTCCAGGATTTCCACCCTGGGAGGGATACTCCGCGAAACGGCACCCCTTTTCCTCATCAGCGGCCTGATCTTCTTCGCATTTTTTGATTTTACCGTCCGCTATCAGGAAACGGCCGTCATGACGATCCTGGTAATCGCTTCGACCTGGTTCTGTTTTATCGTCAACCGCCTGCTCGTGGTCTTTTTTCTCCGCAAGGGTCTCCGGCAGGAGGACGTGATGAACCATCTCCTGATCGTGGGAACGGGGCGCCGGGCGGCGGAGATAGCCATGCATTTTGCCCGCCATCCGGAGTGGCCGGTTTCGGTAGTCGGTTTTTTGAGCCATCGGCCCGAAGAGGTGGGGGACGTCAAAGCGGGATTACCCATCCTGGGCGGGATCGACGACCTGCCCAGGGTGCTCACCTCCACGGTAGTGGACAGCGTCCTTGTTTCGGAAACCATCCAGGAACTTACGGCCCTGAGGCAGATAGCGGCCCTCTGCGATCTGGCGGGGGTGGATTTCACCCTCAATTCGTCCCTGGTGTCCGGAAAGGCCAAGGCCCCCTTTCTGGAACGTTATGAGAACACCAACCTCCTCGTTTACAAGTTTGTCGATCCCGCTCCCTTCAAGCTCTTCATCAAGCGTCTTCTCGACCTGGCCGCTTCGTCCTGCCTGATCGTCCTCCTGATTCCCCTGTGGATCGCCGTTCCCATCGTTATCTATCTCGATTCGCCGGGGCCGGCATTATTTGCCCAGGAACGGGTAGGAAAAAACGGCCGTCGCTTCCGGATGTGGAAATACCGCTCCATGATCCCGGATGCCGATCGCCTCAAGGCCTCCCTGTCCCATCTCAACGAGATGGACGGTCCCGTTTTCAAGATCAAGGATGACCCGCGGATCACCAAGGTCGGCAGGTTCATCAGGAAGACGAGCATCGACGAACTGCCCCAGTTGTTCAATGTCCTGCTGGGCAGCATGAGCCTCGTGGGGCCCCGTCCGCCGGTACCGGGAGAGGTGGCCCAGTACGGTCTCTGGCAGAAGAAGCGCCTGTCCGTCAAACCGGGCATCACCTGCCTCTGGCAGATCAGCGGCCGGAACGAGATCAAGTTCGACGAGTGGATGCGCCTGGACCGCCAGTACATCGACAACTGGTCCCTGTCCCTGGATCTCCAGATCCTGATCAAGACCGTGGGGGTTGTGCTATTGCGAAAAGGGGCTGAATGATTGACAGTATTATCTACAAAACTCGTCGGGAGAATGAGGTGAGGCCATGACCGGCATACTGAAAAAATTGTGGCGTTCCGGCAAAAGCCGGTCCTTTGATCAGGCCATGGGGTTGTACAATGCACGGCATTATGCGGAAGCGGTGCGGATCTTCGAGGGGATGCTGGCGGAAAAGAAATCAACGTCCGACGTCTATTACAACCTCGCCGCGGTCTATTGCAGCCAGTCCTATCACCATCTGGGATTCCGTGACTTTCTCCAGGGCAATTACGCCCGGGCCTGCGAAAACTTCGAGAAGGCGATTGAACTCCAACCCGGACAGCTCGACCTCTACCTCTTCATCGGCATCTGCCGGAACAATATGCGGGATTACGAAGAAGCCGGCGAGGCCTTTCAACTGCTGCTCTCTCTGGACCAGACCCGGCCCGCCGTCCGGATCATGCAGGGGATCGTCATGCACAATCTCGGGCAATGGGAAAGGTCCGTTAATCATCATCGCGTCATCCTGCGGGAATATCCGGGCTATCCGGATATCCATTATCGCCAGGGACTGGCCCTGGTGGCCCTGGACAGGCTCCACGAAGCCCGGGAGTCCTTCCGCCGGGCGCTGGCCCTGAACCCCGATTATCAGGGAGCGCTGCTCGAATCGGCGCTCATCGACGCCCATTTCGGACACCACGACGAGGCGGACAGACTCATCGCCCGGATTGCCTCCCGGAAGCCCGATGACACGACGGTTCATTACGCCCGGGGGTCCATTCTTTTGGAGCGGGAAGATTGGGACGGCGCCGCCGCCGTATTCGAGGAGATCCTAACGGTGGCCCCTGGGGACATCAATGCGATGATCAATCTGGCCCTGACCCGGGTACGCCGTGCCGATCTCCGGGGGGCGATGGAGATAATCAACAAAATCAGAGAGATGAAGCCGAAAGACCGGAGGTTCGCCCAAGCCGTAGCCGCCCTGAGCGCCGCCCTGCGGTCGCCGGCTGATCATCCCCGGCCGCTGGATGACCTCCGGCCCTTTTTCCGCTCCGTGACGCTCCTGGACAACATGAAACGGGAAATATCCCGGCATGTGGACATTACTCCCGATTTCGAGGACATCGTGAAGCTGATCTTCAGCCTGCCGGAGAGCGACTGTCACCTCTGCCGTCCCTTTCTTGACTACATTGAGGAATATACGGCGAAAAACCCCGATTACCCCGATCTGTACTACAGTCTCGGGCTGCTGTACATCCGGCTGCAACAGAATGACGACGGAGAAAGGGCCCTGCGGGCCGCCCTGCTCCTCAATCCCAACTATCTGAAGGCCCGCCTGAGCCTCTTTTCGTTTCTCAAGGAGAAGGGAAGGCACGCCGCGGCCCTGCTGGAAGGAGAGATCCTGTTGCAGCAGGCGGCGCCGGGACCTGATTTTTATGTGGATCTGGCGGAAATCTGCCTCCGCGGCAACGAAACGGACCGGGCCCGCAAGTATGCCGAGGCGGCCCGGAAACTGAAGGACAATTATGCCCGGGCCTGGCTGGTGGAAGCCCAGGCCCTGGAAATACTTGGCCGGCCGGTGGAAGCCGCCGCCGCCGTGCGGGCCTGCCTGGCCGCCAATCCCGATCCCGAAATCGCCACCGCCGCCTTGGCGCTACGGGAAAGGATCGACGGTAAATAGCCGCCTGCTATCCTTGCCGAACCTGCAAGGAACTGCCGTGCCCGTGGCGGGTATAACAAAAGATGAAATTATTCTTTTACTTGCGAACCTTTTCATCCAAGTTGCCATGGTGAATATTTAGAGGTTGTTCGTAAATAATATGGTGATGGGGCGTGCTCGTACTCATGCCGGATCTGGCCGCGCCGATTAAGCAAAATCGTAGGCGTAGCGACGCTAAGTTGAGGCTTTTGCGATTGAGACGCGACCGAAGGCGTCATTTACAAACAAGCTCTTAGCTTCGCGCTTGCGGAATTTTACGGATCAGGATTTCAAAGCCCGCTCCGGTTGTCGTCCGGACCCGGCCAGGGCGTACCGCCGCCGACGGCCCTGGCCTCTTCCTCGGTGCGCCGGCGGACGTCTTTGCGCCAGGGGTTGTTAAATGACCGGCAGCCGCCTCCGGATTGGAGTTCGTGGCGGTAGAAATCTGCCAGAGGGTGGCTCGGGTCCATGAGACGGCAGACATACCGGGCGCCCGTCCACTCCAGTTCCGGGCAGTGCCGTTTTTCGGCCTCGGGGTGCAGGGCGGCTCCGAAGGCGCAGGTGTTGCGAATGCAGCAGTAGCCGCAGCCGATGCAGGGAAATTTTTCCTCCGGTTCTCTAATCATGGCGGTGACGCTTATGCCTTCCTGTCTTTTGGATTACGCCGGGATTGCCGAAAAGGTCCGTTTGCGCTATAAGCGCTATAGATGATGAGCAACGGAAACGTCAAGAGCTATCCGAAAATATAAATAAATGTTTCTGAAATTATTACGGGCAAAGCTTCACGGCGGGACCGGCGACCTGGCCCGGGACGCCGGTGATTATTGGTCGATGAGTGACGTCAACGAGCGGATTCGCGATCAATCCCACTGGTTCGGCGAGGGGCGCTGGGGCCGGGACCGCTGGCTGGCCTATGGCGATTTCTTTTTCGATCTGGCCTGCCGGCGCATCCGGGAGGCCGCGGGGGAAGCCTGGCCCGCGGGTATGGAGAGCAAGACGGCTCTGGACTGGGGCTGTGGGGGCGGGGCGATCACCCGTGCCCTGTGTGCCCGTTTTGGCTTTGTTTACGGCCTGGACATCTCGGCCGCCACCCTCCGGGAGTGCGACAAGAGGATAAGGGAGTTTGCCGGGCGCGAAGCCGCCGGGACCGTTCGGGAAGATGGAGAGACGTCTCGGCGCGCCGTCGCGGTCCGGGACGCGGATTTCCGGCCCGTCTTCATTCCGGCGGCGGCGCCGGAAGAAGCCCTGCAAATCATCCCTCCGGGTTCCGTCGATTTCATGATCTCCATCGGTGTTTTCAAGCACTTTCCTTCCCGGGAATACACGGGGAGGGTCTTACGCATAATGGCCCGGCTCCTGAAAGAGGGAGGCTTTCTTTTTGTCCAGATCCGCGACTTCGACGGGGAGGAGAAATACCGTCCCAAGGATCGGGATTATGCCCGCAACGTCATCACGATGACCTCCTTCACCTTCCCCGAGTTCGCTGTCCGGACCGAGGGCGCCGGCCTTGCCCTCCTGCACCGGCAGCGGGACGGAGACGGGGAGAAGGAACATCATGCCTATTATCTACTTTCCAAATCCGCAACCGCCCCGGATAATCCGGGCGGCCCCGGCCCTCATGACGGCTTGACCGATGGAGGTTGACGAGATGTCATCAAAACGCAAGCCCGAAACGCCGCCCTCCGGTGCGTCACCGTCGTTAAAACGGAGCCGGTCCGAACTCCCGGATGTGTTTATGGACCACGCCGCGATGATGCTGGTCATCGACCCTGCTTCCGGACGGATCGTCGCCGCCAACGACGCGGCGGACCGCTATTACGGGTGGCCCCATGAACGCCTCCTGGAGATGCGCATCCACGATATCAATACCCTTTCATACGCGGATGTGGAGAAAGAGATGGCGCAGGCGCGGACCGGGGAAAAGGTCCGTTTTGAATTCCGGCACTGCCGGGCGGACGGGTCCATTCGCGATGTGGAGGTCTTCAGCAGCAAGATCGCCATGGGGATGCGGGAACTTCTCCATTCGATAATCCACGACATCACGGACCGTAAAGAGGCCGAGGAGGCGCTGAGGGCCAGCGAGTTGCAGTACCGCTTCCTTACGGAAAGAATGAATGACGTCATATGGACGGCCAGCTTGCGGGATAAATTGACCCTGACCTATGTCAGCCCCTCCATCGAGAAGCTGCTGGGATTCACGCCCGCGGAATGGTTGCAACGGGAGATCGACGAAATGGTGACGCCCGCATCCAGAGCCGTCATAGTGGAGGTCATCGCCCGGGAAATCGCCTTGGAAAGGGACGGCTCCGATCCGCTCCGGACCCTTACCCTGGAGTTGGAGTACTATCACCGGAACGGTTCAACCCGCTGGTTCGAGCATGTCATCAATGGAGTGCGTGATGGCGAGGGGGTGCTGACGGCGATTCACGGAGTGGGCCGGGAGATCACCCAACGTAGAGCCGCGGATGCGGCCATTCGGGAACAAGAGGAGCGTTTCCGGATGATTACCAACAATTCCCAGGATGTCATCTGGATGCTCGACAACAACCTCTCGTTTACCTATATCAGCCCCGCCATCGAGCAGCTCGTGGGCTACCCCCGGGACGAATACCTGGCGAAACCCCATACGGATATCATCGCGCCTCCCTATTACGAGGTCCTCATGAAGGCCCTGGCGGAAGAACTGGAGATAGAGAAGCTTCCGGAAAAAGACCTGCTTCGTTCCCGGACCATCGAGGTGGAGCAGATCCGTAAGGGTGGGAAGAGAATATGGGTGGAGATGAAGATTTCCAGCATCCGGGACGAGGAAAATAATATGATTGGCCTCTTGGGCTTTTCCCGGGACATCACGGAACGTAAAAAGATGGAGGAGGAACTGGTCAGGTCCTACAAACTGGAATCCCTGGGGGTGCTTGCCGGCGGGATCGCCCATGATTTCAACAATCTGATGGCCATCGTTCAGGGCTATATCGACCTGGCGCTCATGGACCTTCCCCCCGGTCATGTCTCCGTATCGAGGCTTCAGGCCGCTTCGCAATCCCTTGCCCAGACCAAGGAACTCACCGGCAGGCTGATCACCTTTTCCCGGGGCGGGCATCCCCATCTGGGGGACGTCGATGTGGAGGAGCTGCTGCGCGATACGGTCAACCGTACGTTGAAGGACACCGTGCAAAGGGCGAAAATCTCCATCCCGAAAGACCTCTGGCCCGTCAAGGCTGATGAAGTCCAGTTGAAACAGGTTTTTTACAATCTTACCACCAATGCCATGGAGGCCATGCCGACCGGCGGCATGCTGAGGATTACGGCGGCCAATGAATGCGTCACCACGGATATCGTCCCCGAGCTCAAGGAGGGGGTATATCTCAAGATCGTCTTTGCCGACGAGGGCGCCGGCATCCCCGCCGATCTTCTTCTCAAGGTCTTTGATCCCTATTTTACCACCAAGGACATGGGGGCCCGGAAAGGGCTGGGTTTGGGGCTGGCGGTAAGCTATTCCGTAGTGAAGAAGCACGGCGGCCATATTACGGTACAATCGGAGCCGGGCCGGGGGGCACCGGGGTGGAAACGGTGTCCGGCGGCCCGGTGCGGGTCCTGATCATGGACGACGAGGAGCATATCCGGGAGATCCTACGGGCCTATCTGGAGCGCTGGGGGTATGCAGTTACGGATGCGTCGGATGGCCGGGAGGCCGTCAAGCGGTATGTCACAGCCCGGGAGGCCGGCGCCCCCTTCGGGTTGGTTTTCCTCGATTTGACGGTCCGCCGGGGACTGGGCGGCCGGGAAGCCATGGTGGAGCTGTTGAAGGTCGATCCCGCCGCCCGGGTCGTCATCGCTTCTGGATATCTGGATGATCCCGTCATGGAAAACTATGCCGCCTACGGGTTCCTGGGGGCGCTGAAAAAGCCCTTTACGGGAGAGGAATTGAAGTCCATGGTGGAAAGGCTCCTGCCGGCGGGTGGATCATGATTCATCAAGAACGCCTCCGGCTTTTGAACGACCGTCCCGCCGCCGCCCGGGCGCGCTTTGTCCTCTACTGGATGCAGGCCGCCCAGCGGGTCCGGGACAACCACGCCCTGACCTATGCCGTCCGCCGGGCCAATGAACTCGGGCTCCCCCTGGTGGTCTGTTTCGGCCTTGCCGGCGGCTTTCCCGAGGCGAACCGCCGCCATTACACCTTCCTGCTCCAGGGGCTGGCGGAGGTGGAAAAGGCCCTCGCCGCCGCGGGCGTCCGGTTTGTCCTGACGCGCCGCCCCCCGCCCGTGGCCGCCCTGGATCTGGCGCCCGGAGCCGCCGAGATCGTTACGGACCGGGGGTACCTGCGGATACAGAAGGAATGGCGGGACGCCGTGGCGCGGGCCGCCCCCTGCCCGGTGATCCAGGTGGAGACGGAGGTTGTCGTCCCCGTGGAAGCGGTCTCCTCCAAGGAAGAATATGCCGCGGCCACGTTGCGCCGCAAGATAACGCCCCTCCTGGAGGCCTATCTCCAGCCCCTGGCGGCGACGGTGCCGGAAAGATCCTCGCTGGGGACGGATCTGGATCTTGCCGGGGCGCCCGAACGAGGCGGTGGGAAAGATCTTGATCTTCCGGAGAGACTCCCGGAGCAGGAGGATGGATTGCCGCCCGAATCCCCGATTGCCGACCGAGGCCGGAGGAATGTCGGTGACCCCTGGATCGAATATCTTCTCTCCTCCATGGACATAGATCGGTCCGTTCCGCCGGTATCCCGATTCCGGGGCGGCGAGTCGGAAGCCCGGAAGCTGTTGTCGTCTTTTATCCAGAACCGTCTGCGCAGCTACCGGGAGGCCCATAACGACCCGGCCGGCCCCGGTGCTTCCCACCTGAGCCCTTACCTCCACTTCGGACAGATCTCGCCCCTGACCATCGCCCTGGCGGTCATAAAAATGCGGGGGGTGCCGCAGGAAGAAAAGGATGCCTTTCTGGAGGAGTTGATCGTCCGGCGGGAGCTCAGCATGAATTTCGTGCACTATCGGCTCGACTACGACCGCTATGAATCCCTCCCCGATTGGGCCATGGCGACCCTGAGCCGCCATGGCGGGGACGAACGCCCGTACCGGTACCGCCCGGATGAGCTGGAAGGCGCCCGGACCCACGATCCCTACTGGAACGCTGCCCAGCGGGAGATGGTAATTACGGGAAAGATGAGCAATTACATGCGTATGTACTGGGGTAAGAAGATTCTGGAATGGTCGGCGTCGCCCCGGGAGGCCTTTCATGTTGCCCTTCATCTGAACAACAAATACGCCCTCGACGGCCGTGATCCCAACAGTTTCGCCGGCGTGGCCTGGTGCTTCGGCAAGCACGATCGGCCTTGGGGGGAAAGACCGATCTTCGGAACGGTCCGTTATATGAACGCCGCCGGTCTCCGCCGCAAGTTCGACATGAAGGCATACCTACATAAAATAGGTGAGTTGGAAAAATGAAAATATCCGGATATATGTGGGCATTTTCAGATAAATTTTCCTTCCCATTCCGGGGCGTAGAGGGACCATGCTGATCCGGCTGCCCACCGGGGCAGTGGAATTGACGATCCCCCGGGCCGTCCATACGCCGCCGCCTTCCAGCATCGTCCTGGCCCGCCTGATCGATGTCCGGCCCGGCGAAACGGTTCTCGATCTCGGCTGCGGCTCCGGGCTCCTGGCCATTGCGGCGGCCAAGCTCGGCGCCCGGCGGGTGGTGGCCACGGATGTGGACCCCGATGCCCTGAAAGCGACGCGGGAAAACGCCCGGCGCCACGGCGTGGCGGACCGTGTCGTCACGCGGGAGGGCTCCTGGCTGGAGGCGGCGGGAGAAGAGCCCTTCGCGGTGATCATGGGCACCCCTCCCCAGACCCCCGGTCCGCGGCCTTTCGGCCCCCGTTACGGGGGATGGGACGGGGCGGATCACCTGGTCCACATCGCCGGGGCGGCCCGGGATCACCTGGCCCGCCGCCGGGGGCGGCTCTGGATGCTGGCCGTCAGTCTCGCCAATCCGGAACGGCTCCGGCGGGTTTTGGCCGCGAACTTCCACGATGTCCGGATCGTTCACAAGACGGATCGGGAGTTCAGCGCCGCGGAATACGAGTCCCGTCTGCCGGGGCTGATGGATCATCTCCAGACCCTCCGGGAGGCCGGAACGGCGGTGTTCTCCGCAACGGCCAGCGGGGGTTGGGTCTTTCAAAATCTCATTTTCCGGGCAGCCCATCCCCGGGCGGCGGCGACTGCCCCTGCCGGTTCTGAACCGGACCCGGCAGGTCCGGCGACGCCCGGGGACCAGGCAGGAGCGAACGGACAGGCACGGGAAGATAATCTCTCTTCCGATGCAACGGGCATGATGGTATCCCGTCATCAAGGGTGATGAACGCGAAGCTTGACGTTCATAAAAAACGATGTCCATCCCCGCCTTGATGGTCCTCTTGAAGGGGAGGAAAATTATTGGTGAATGAATTCAACCATATAGGAACGAATTTTCAGGGGAGGCAAATTATTGTCAACGCCGATGATTTCGGCGCCGACCGGCATCGCGACGCCGGCATCGCCGCCGCGGTGGCGGCGGGGGCGGTGACGTCCGTCAGCGTTCTGGCCAACGGGCCGAGCCTGGACGACGGCCTGTCCCTCCTGCGCTCCTGGCAGTACCGGGGGATCTCCGTGGGCCTCCATTTCAACCTGTCGGAGGGGCGGCCCCTGAAAAAAGGGGTGGCGCTCCTGGCCGGGGAAAAAGGAGGCTTCCGCGGCAAGGCGGAAACACATAACCTGTTGATGCAAAATGGAAACACGGAAATGACGGCGGAGATTGAAGGCGAACTGGAGGTCCAGATCGCCCACCTGAAGGAACGGGGACTTCGGATCGACCATCTCGACGGTCACCAGCATGTCCATCTCTTCCCGGCCGTCGTGGCGATCGTGGCCCGGGCGGCGGCGCGGTACGCCATCCCCCGGCTCCGCATCCCCGTTGAAACGCTATCCGGGGAAGGACCAGGCGGATCTTGCGGGTCGGCGGACGCAGACGCCTCCGATCCCCGCGCGGAAGGCGGCCGGCCGGAGCGGGAACGGCAAGCGGCGGAAGGGGCCGGCGTTTTCGGCGCGCCACCGCCTAAACGGGTCAGGGGACCTTTCGGAACAACCCGCGCCGGAAGCGGCGCTTCCAGCGCCGAGACTTCTTACTTCCGGGAAGCCGCCATGTTCTCCCGGCTGGCGGAGGCGGCGCGGACGCTCCTGACGGCGGCCGGGACGGGGGCAACGGACCATTTCCGGGGACTCTCCCTCAAGGGCCGGATCTCCCTTCCCCTCCTGGAGGAAACGCTGAAAAATCTCCCCCCGGGGGTCACGGAGCTCATGGTCCATCCGGGATACGCCCCCGATCTCCCCATAACGGGGCCGTTTGCCGCTTTTGCCACGGCGGATCGGGAACGGGAACTGGCGGTCCTTATCGCACCGGAATTCCGCACCCTGTTGAAAAAGTACCGGATAAATCTCATTTCCCGTCTGGGGGAAAACTCATGAAGCCGCCCCGGATCCTCATCATGACCCCCAGCGCCCTGCCGGCGGTCACCGGTAATGCCATGACGGTGGAGAGGTGGCGCCGGGGTCTGATGGCGAGAGGCGGCGAGGTCCTGGTCCTGGAGACCCGGCATCCCGACCTTACGGAACTGGCGGCCGCTACGGCTGCCTTCCGTCCCGATATCGTCCACGCGCATCATCTCTTCCTGTCGGGAGGCCTGCTTTCGACGCCGCCCCTGGCCGACATCCTCGCCGGCGTGCCGGCGGTGGCGACGCCGGCGGGGACGGACCTCAATCAGGAGGATCTCCGGGCGCGGGGAAAGCTGGACACGCTGGGGAGGATCTGTGGACGCATCGGGGAAATGGTGATTCAGAATCGGTACTTTCACCGGCTGGTCGCCGCGTTGCTGCCGGAGGGCGGCTTCCGTGTTTCCTATGTCCCCAAGTCGTTTTGCTGGCTGGGGGACGCACCCTGCCGGCTCCGGGAGCGGGCGGGGATTGGCGGGGACGAGTTCGTATTCTTCCTGCCGGCGGGAATCAGACCGGTGAAGGGAAACCTGGCGGGGCTCCGGGCCCTGGAGGCGGTCCACCGCCGCCGTCCCCATGTCCGGGCGGTCTTTGCCGGCCCGGTCCTGGACGAGGGATACGGCGGGCGATTTGCCGGGGAAATCGAGCGGCTGGCCTCCTTCGCCCGGTGGCTGCCCGTCATCGATCCCCGGGAGATGGCGGCGGCATACGACGAGGTCGATGTGGTCCTCAACACCTCGGTCTCCGAGGGCCTGGCCAATACCCTTCTTGAAGCAATGGCGGCGGGAAAACCGATCCTGGCGGCGGATATCGAGGGCAACCGCTGGCCGGTCCGGGGTGATGGGGGAGAAATACCCTGCGGACTCCTCTACGATCCCGGGCGGGACGGCGATTTCATCGACCAGGCCCTCCGCCTGACGGACGACGGGGAATTGCGGGCGGAGCTGATCCGGGCGGCCCGGGACCGCGCGGCCTCACTTCCCGGCCCGAAAGAGGAGATAGACGGCCTGTTGGCGGCCTATGGCCGCGTCCGGGAAGAATAGCGATTTCACAGGAGATGGATAAGATGGCGGAAAGACTAAGGAACAGTGAACGGCAAGGCGGGCGGAAGGGCTTCGACGTCGCGGCGGTGGCCCTTTTCTGGCTCTGGCTGCTCATGGCGGCGCTTCCCGCCGGGGCGGCGGAGGTGAAGAACATCGAGATCAAGAAAGTGGACAACCGGCTGCTCTTTACCTATGACCTGGAGGGGGAGGAACAGGATGCGCTGGTATCCGTTTTCGTCACCGTGGGCGACCGGACCTATCCGGCCAAACACCTTCATCTGGACGGCGACCTCGGACAGGTTCGTCCGGGGAAGAACCGCCGCATCACCTGGTACGTCATCAACGATTTCCCCCGGGGGGTTTATCAGCCCGTGAGCGTGGAGATCTTTTCCGGCCTGCCCAAGATCGTCAATTCCCTCGGGATGACCCTGGTCCTCGTACCGGCCGGGACGGCGACCACGGGCTCGCCGGCGGACGAGCAGGGGCGCCTTACCGACGAGATGCAGCAACGGACCCGCCTCCATCGCCCCTTCTATCTCCAGACCACCGAGGTGACCCAGGAGCAGTGGCGCCGGGTGATGGGGGGCAATCCCGCCCATTTTCGCACCTGCGGCGATACCTGCCCCGCCGATCAGGTGACCTGGCCGGAAGCCCGGGAGTTCATCCGGCGGCTCAACGCCCTGGAGGGGACGAAAAACTACCGCCTGCCCACGGAGACGGAATGGGAGTATGCCGCCCGGGCCGGCACCGCCACCGCCTATTACTGGGGAAGATCCCCCGACTGCTCCCGGGCGAATTACGGCCAAAGCCTCTGGGCGTCGGACTGTCTGGGGATTAACCCGGGAAAGACGAAGCCGGTGGGCAGTTACCGGCCCAACGCCTGGGGACTTTACGACATGACGGGCAATGTGTGGGAATGGGTGGACAGCGACGAGGCGGTCCGGGAAGGGCTCTTCCGCATCCAGCGGGGCGGGGCCTGGGACAGCGACGCCAAGACCTGCCGGATCGCCTTCCGCGCCAAGGGCCTTCCCGAGGCCCGGCGCGGGCATATGAAACTGGCCCCCGGCAACATCGGTTTTCGGGTCGCCCGGACCGTGGAATAAAATAATTTGCTTGACAACCAAATATTTGTATGCCAAATATCCGCTTACCAATATTGACCTGGGGGAAAGTCGTCTTTGTGCTTCTTCACCTTCCCGGCCAGCAAGAATCCGGCGTTGTATGAACGGCATCAGGCTCCTAAGCCCGGATGCGCGTGGCGCCGGCCTCCCGTGGCGTGGATGGGGAAGGAATTTATGAACTGGATTGGGCGCTTACGGACTGATGACGAAGCTTGCCGTTAATATTTCAGGGTATATTCCCCGCGGCTTGCTACGATGAGGTTCATTGATCGAGACTTGTTTCCAGGATTGACAAACCTTATGGGAGGCGGAGGCCATGACCGACGATCGACTGATTTTTCTCATCTTTACCGCCCAGAACAAACTCCGGACCTACCTCAACAACGCCCTGGCGGCGGCGGGGGTCCGGGTCACCTACGTCCAGGCGGGGATCATCTTTCTACTCAAACAGGGCAGCATCCGGAACATGTCCGATTTGAGCCGCCTCATCGGGGTGGATAATTCCACCCTTACCGGGCTGGTGGACCGCCTGGAAAAGGCGGGATTCGTCACCCGTCACGCGTCTTCCACGGACCGGCGTTCCCTGTCCGTCCGGGTCACGCCGGAGGGGATCGCCGAGGGGGAAAAGGCCAAGGCGATCATCAGGGGTGTCAACGCCGAGGTGAAGGAGGGTTTCTCGCCGGATGAACTGGAGATCTTCAAGGGCGTCCTCCGGTCGTTTTTCGACAAATTCGACAAACAGGAAGGCAGGACATGAGCCTGCTTACCCCTTGCCACCGGGAACTGATCGACGATGCGGAGCGTTTCGCCCGGCAGCACCTTGCCCCCTGGGCGGCGGGCAATCCATCCTCCTTGCCCCTGGAACTGTGGCGGGCGGCGGGGGATGAGGGTCTCCTCGGAGTTGCCGTTCCCCGGGAATACGGCGGCCGGGGCCTGGATTACCAATCCGTGACCGCCGCCGCGGCAGTCCTGGTGGGCGCGGGCCATAACCCCGGCTTCGGCCTGTCCTGGATCATCCACAACGTCGTGGCCCGCCTCGCCTTCTGGGAACTGGGCCGGGAAGACCAGCACGCCCGGTTTCTCCCCGATCTGGCCGCGGGACGGATCACCGCCTCCATCTCCATCTCCGAACCGGGGGTGGGGGCCCATCCCAAGCATCTCGAGACCCGGGCCGTCCGGCGGGGCGGGGAGTTCGTAATCCAGGGAGAGAAATCGTTTCTGACCAACGGACCGTTCGTGGACCTCTACGTGGTGCTGGCCGTCACGGGCTTCCGGGGGGAACGAAAGGAATTCAGCGCCCTGATCGTTCCCCGGGGGACGCCGGGGGCCACCCTGACGCCGCCTTTGGATCTGGGCTGCTTCCTCCCATCCCCCCATTGCGGGCTCCGCCTGGCGGATTGCTCCGTTCCGGCGGCCAACCTGCTCGGCCCCCCGGGCGAGGCCTATGCGGCCCTGGCCATCGCCTTCCGGGACCGCGAGGACGTTGTCCTGGCCGGTCTGGCGCTGGGGGGGATGGACCGGCAGTTGGAGCTGGTGATCGAAGCCCTCCGCGCCGGCGGCGGGGCGGCGGGGAATGAGGCGGAGGAACGTCTCGGCCGCCTCCGGTATCTCCGGGACGCCCTGCGTCTCCTGGCCTTCACGGCGGCAAGCCGCCTCGATGCCGCCGCCGCTCCGGACGAGCGCCTGTCTCTCGTTCTCTCCTTCCGGGCCCTGGCCCGGGAGTTTCAGGAGGAACTGGGGGCCGTCGCCCCTCCCGCTCTTACGGAGAACGGGGAAGAATACCGCCTCCTGGCGGGTGATTTGCGCCGGACCATCGGCTTGGCCGGGAATGTTATGACGCTGAAGCAGCGCAAACACGGGGCGGAACTCCTGGCGGGTTAACGAGCAATATTTGCGGGGCAGGGCGGATTTGCCTCAGATAAGGTCTTAATATGAAAGAGAAATATCAAGAACGACTGGCCTCCATACCGGTGCTGGAAGAAGGCTACCGGAGCGTGGCCTACATCGTCGACCGCCGGATCGCCACCACGGTCTATCTGGCCCATCATCTGGAAAAGCCGATCCTCGTCGAGGGACCCGCCGGGGTGGGAAAGACGGAGCTGGCCAAGGCCACGGCGGACTACCTGGACCTGCCCCTCATCCGCCTCCAGTGCTACGAGGGACTCGATGAGGCCAAGGCCCTCTACGAATGGAAATACGGCAAGCAGCTCCTCTACACCCAGCTCCTCAAGGACAAGCTGGATGACATCATCAGCCGGAAAAACGGATTCTCCTCGGCCATGGAAAAGCTGCACCAGTACGACGACATCTTCTTCTCCTGGCCCTTTCTGGAGCCCCGGCCCCTCCTGAAGGCCCTCCAGGAAAAGGACGGCGCCGTGCTCCTCATCGACGAGGTGGACAAGTCCGACGACGAATTCGAGGCCTTTCTGCTGGAGATCCTCTCGGACTTCCAGGTCTCCGTTCCGGAGATCGGCACGATCCAGGCGGTGACCAAGCCCATGGTCTTCCTGACGAGCAACAACACCCGGGAACTCAGCGAGGCCCTCAAACGCCGTTGCCTCCACCTCTTCATCTCCTTTCCCGAGGCGGCCCTGGAACGGGAGATCGTCCGCCGCCGCGTCCCGGGCATCTCCGAGCGCCTGACCCGCCAGATCGTCAAGTTCATCCAGGACGTCCGGGAGTTGGAGCTGAAAAAGGTCCCCTCGATCAGTGAAACCATCGACTGGGCACGGGTCCTGACGATCCTCCATGCCGAGGTCCTGGAACCGGTGCTGGTCCGGGATACCTTGAATACGTTCATCAAGTTCGAGGATGATATCGCCGTCGTGGCGGAAAAACTCCATCAACTGACGGCAATGGCGGTCCGGCAGTGAACGTGGCCGGGGGAATCGGGACGGGATAACCGTCACGGTAGGAACAACCATGGAAAGGGTCCTGGAAGATTTCATTACCGCCGCCCGTACCGCCGGGGTCCGCATCTCCATCTCCGAGACGCTCGATGCCGCCCGGGCTGTGGAGACGGTGGGGTATGGAGACCGTGCCCTCCTCAAGGACGTCCTGGCCGTATCCCTGGCCAAAACAGCGGCGGAAAAGCAACTGCTGGAGGATTGTTTCGACCGGTTCTTTTCCTTCGGCTTTTTTGCCAGCGCCGCGGAGCGGGAACCGGACCGGGGCGGGAAGGAGCCGCCGCGGATCAAGGTGGAATCGTCCCTCGTCCGGATGCTCATGGAGGAGGATCGGGCCGGGCTCATCGCCGCCATGACCGAGGCGGCAAGACTGGAAAATCTCTCCCAGATCAGACACTTGACGCAGCGCAACCTCTTTGCCTTCCGGCTCCTTTCCCGGATGGGCGCCGAGGATCTGGACCGGCAACTGCACAGCATGCGGGCCATCGACACCCCCGCGGCGGTCGCGGCGGCGTCCGGCCTGGAGGCGGCGAAGCGCTACCTGGTGGAAAACGTCAGGAATTATGTCCAGAATACCTACGAGCTGTTTGCCGGCGACGAGGGGTTGAGACGCCTGGAGGGAGAGCTGCGCCTCATCAAGCTTTCCAACATCGAACAGCGCTATTTCGCCCGGATCCACGACATCATCCGGCGGATGGTGAAGCGCCTCAACGACCTCTCCTCCCGGCGACGGAAGCGGGCCCGGCGGGGCGTTCTGGATTTCAAACGCACCCTCCGGGAAAACATCTCCTGCCAGGGACTGCTGTTTTCCCCTTCCTGGAAAAAGAAAAAAATCGACCGTCCCCAATTCGTCGTGATCTGCGACATCAGCCGTTCGGTGCTGCGGACGGTGCGGTTTCTCCTCCTCTTCCTGTACGGCCTCAATCAGGAGATCGCCCGGATCCGCACCTTCGTCTTTTGTACCAACCTGATCGAAGTCAGCGACATCTTTGACAGTTGTCCCGTTGACGAAGCCCTGAGCCGGATCCAGGGCGCCGCCGACATCCCCCTGATCATGGGGCGGACGGACTACGAACGGTCGTTCGGCGACTTCCGACGGAATTACCTCGATGCCGTCACCCGCAAGACGACGGTGCTGATCCTCGGGGACGCCCGGAACAACTACAACGACCCCTGCCCGGATCATCTCAAGGCGATCTACGACCGCGCCAAGCGCCTGATCTGGCTCAATCCTGAAGTCCCGGCCTTCTGGGGCGCCGGGGATTCGGAGATCCGGCAGTATTCCCCCTATTGCTCGGTCATCCGGGAATGCAACACCCTGGACCACATCGAACGGCTCATCAGCGCCTTGATCAGAAGTTGACCGCGGCAGGTTTTTGTCGCCTCTTGCTGCTTGATCATGGCCGTCCGACGAAATCATCCTTTATTTTTATTTGCTTATCGCTTCCAATGCTTTCACCGCCGTCAATATTATGAACTGATCGGTAAGTTGAGGAAGCTGCGGATGGCCGGCGCCGTCATGGCAACATGCCGCGAAACTCGGGGCTGAATATCCGAACGTCCCTGCCGTCTCAGTCCCACCAGCCCGAATGATGGATCCGTTTATAAAGGGCATCCCATTTCCGTCCCAGTGCACCAGATTGTACGACCATTCGAACCGCCGCGGGTAGGTGTCGAAATACCGTTTATATAGACGTAACGCAGGGGTGGGTCCGCCGCTTCTACAAAATCCGCGTAGGGATACTCGGCGATACGCCGGTCGTGAAACGGTACGCCGTAGTAAAGCCGGAAAGCCAAGCGGCTCAGGGTCTCCGCAAGCATGAGCGCGGCGACGATAGAAAAGAAGAAGATAAAAACCGTCCTCATATTGCGTCCTTTCAATACTTTATCCTCATTTAAGGTTTCCTCTCGCAATAAAATAATCGCGATTGCAATGAATAGGGACTTGATCTGTTGGTCGAAGGCAATCTGAAAGGCATTTCAGTACACTGTGGCCTGGAAGAAGCTTGTCATGCAAGTTTGTCCATCTATGTGATGGCTTTTCCAACTAATCCCTGATACATAGATTCGCAATATTCACCTACCCGACAGGGAGGAGAAAATTTTGAATAGTCTCTAATCTGTCGGAGAAAAAATGGATTAAAGTGAGGGAAAAATATGGGATCAAATCAAAAGCAGTCACAAATCGAACAAAAGGAATCTTTCGAACGAAAGCTGAAAAATCGGCTGGCTCTTCTGTCAGAAGAGGGGATCGACTCTCGTAAGATTGATAAAGATTCGCTCGTTAAAAAATTGCGGGCCAATGTTAAAGCCATAAACACTCGGCTGAAGGCGATTGATGCCATCGAAAAGAAGAATGAAGAATTGGCAAAGATGAAAATAGAAAAGGCAAATGCCCCCCGGAAAGAGTTGGAAGGAATTAAAGTGAAGAAAGCAAAGGAAACCCCCGTTGAGGTTAAGGAAAAAAAGAAAAAGAAATAAAAGCTCTTGGCAATTATAGAAAATTAGCAAGAACCACGGCTAAGGATTAAAAGACAGGCAAGGTTTCCCCGACCTTGGAAGGGATAGCCGTAAGGTGTTCCTGCCTCTCGAACGAAGGTGAGCGGATGGTGATGAGCCGCGGGGTCTGCAACGCTGTCAGAGGCCTCTGCACAACATAGTATTTACTCGGATCATGCTTGCTGACAACAATCCGAAATAAATGACGATCACTTTTATGGGGACCCTCAATACACCTGGGACGATTACATC
>Ga0302247_1000544_pt1 | contig 35302 bp, 36 predicted proteins | sample AAG_UR_Ile_MG_FD_193529 | JGI IMG/M metagenome (GOLD analysis project Ga0302247, IMG submission 193529) | Enriched activated sludge microbial communities from anaerobic digester in WTTP, New Holstein, Wisconsin, United States - AAG_UR_Ile | ecosystem: Engineered > Bioreactor > Anaerobic >...
TTAACCGCCGCGCCCTATCCCTTGGCGGCATGGTGAGGCCGACCCTCACTCTATTCCCATCCTTCATTCTTCGATACCAAAAGCAAACCCCAGTATGAAAATACCGGGGTTTGTCAGCAGTCTGGCGTTACATAAGTAACGCCTTAGTTTTTCCGGGTGAGGGGGTGGACAGACAATCTGGATTCCCCCTCACCAACGAAAACCAATGACTTGCTTGCGCAAGCCAAGGTTTTCGTGTCCTCTCCCCCTATCGGCGTAGAGGAATCTACCCTGAATGCTGATCCCTGAATGCCGGATGCTCAATGCTTAAAAACCCCTCCTTCCTCAAGATGCACGGCCTTGGCAATGACTTTGTCATTATCGACAATCGCGCCGACGGCTTTATTCCTGACGAACCGCTCCGGCGTGCCATCGCCGACCGTCATCGCGGCGTGGGCTGCGACCAGCTCATCATCCTCGGCCCGCCAAGCGCAAAAGGCGCGGACGTTTTCATGCATATTTATAATCCTGATGGATCGGAAGCCGGTGCTTGCGGTAACGCCACGCGTTGCGTCGCACGCTTGTTGTTTGAAGAGTCGGGAAAACCGGAAGGCATCGTCCAGACGATTTCCGGGCTCTTGCCCGTCACCAAAACGCCGGACGGACTCATCGCAGTTGACTTCGGCCCCCCGCGCCTGAAATGGGATGAGATACCCTTGGCTCAACCGACAGACACGCTGGCCGTAATACTTAACCACCCTCCCCTCCTGTCCGGCGAAGCCCGAAGGGCGAAGACGGATGAGGGAGGATTTAACACACTCCCCTCCCCCTGCTGCGTCAGCATGGGCAACCCGCACGCGGTTTTCTTCGTGCCTGATGCCGAAACCGTGCCGATCGAAGCCGTCGGCCCGGAACTCGAAACGCACCCGATGTTCCCCCAACGCTGCAATATCGAGTTTGCGCACATCGTGAACCGCCAAAAAATTCGCATGCGCGTATGGGAACGCGGCGCAGGAATCACACAGGCTTGCGGTTCAGGTTCCTGCGCCACGCTCGTGGCCGCCGTGCGCCGCGGCCTCAGCGACCGCCGCGCCGTCGTGATTTTGGACGGCGGCGAACTTATTATCGAGTGGCGCGAAAGCGACAGTCATGTCATCATGGCGGGCCCCGCTTCACTGGCTTATAAGGGAACGCTGTCGGAAGAAATTCTAACCACCTGATTTTCAACCCACCACAAGGCAACCCCATGCTCCAGACAATCAAGGCCGTCCCTCAAACGTTTTTCTCCCGTTCGTTCTATTTCGACCTCGTTCATCGCTGGAAAGGCATCGGCCTTGGCTTCGTTCTTCTTCTCGTGCTTTTTAACTATGCCGTGCCGATGCTCGTGCATATACCGCTTATTAAAGCGTTTCAGCAGGAAACGGTGCTTTTTTTTGAAAAAATGCCCGACATCGCCATCGAAAATGGCAAGCTGAGCACGGACACGTCGCCCTTCTACACGGTCGATTTCAACCTCAAGCTGGACGGCAACGAAGAAAAGGTTTTTGCCGTCATGTTCGATACCGGCTTCACGTCAAGCGACATTTCGGCGTTGGACAAGTACATGGCCGAAAAAAAGGTCAACGCCCTTGTCACCGCCGATTATCTGGCCATCAACAAGGCGGCGGGGTCCGTCGAGATTCACAAGTTCACCGAATCGAAGAAAGAATCCTTCGCCATCGGCCACGACCAATGGAGCGCTTTCGGCAAGAAACTGGCCTTTCTCCTTCCTTTCTTCCTTGCTTTCGGCCTTGTCTTTCTCTACGCCGTGCTCCTCTTCGTCACTTTCTTGAAGGCCTTGCTTGTCACATTATTTGCGCTTTTCTTTAAATTGGAATCCGGCTTTCCGGCGGCGATGCGCCTCGCCGCGGCAGCCGCGATTCCGCCAAGCCTCGTTTATTTCGCCCTTTTGCTTGTCGATGGAAGTTATGCCGGCCGTTTTGACGGCGCGCCCGGCTTTCTTTTTTGGGCCGCCATGGCCATTTTCGGCCTCTGGTGCGCGAGCAAAACCGGGGAGACCGAGCCGGGCCAGGAAAGCCGTTAACTTTCCCAAACCGGCTTTCCGGAAGCCGTGTTACTTCTCACGGCTTCTGGTATATATTTGCCCATGCCCAACCCTGTCATCATCCTCGTCCACCCCCAGCTTGTCGAAAACATCGGCATGACGGCGCGCGCCATGGCGAACTGCGCGCTCGACGAACTGCGGATCGTCAAGCCGCGCGACCCGTGGCCGCTCGGCGAAATCCATCAACAGCGCATGGCGGCGGCGGCCTCCGGCGCGGACGGCATTTTGCAAGACGCGAAACTCTTTGAAACGGTCGAGGAAGCCATCGCGGACCTGAACTACGTCTACGCCACCACGTCGCGCACGCACGACATGGTGAACAAAATCCTCACGCCCCGCGCCGCAATCCCGGACATGATGGCGCGAACGAAAGCGGGCCAGAAAATCGGCGTCATGTTCGGGCCCGAGCGCACGGGCCTCGTCAACGATTACATCGTGCTGGCGAACGCCAAGATCACGATTCCGCTGAATCCCGATTTCATGTCGCTCAATCTGGCGCAAACGGTTTTGCTCATCGGCTACGAGTGGCATCAGGCGCAAGACCGGACCGAGCCCCTGCAAACGCATCACGGCAGCAGCCGCCCCGCCACGCGCGAGGAATACCTCAACTTTTACCAGCGCCTGGAATCCGAGCTTGAAGCCGCCGGGTTCTTCGTGGCCGAAGACATGCGCCCCTCCATGACGCGCAGCCTTCAAAACATGCTCCAGCGCGCCGAAATGACGGAACAGGAAATCCGCACATGGCACGGCGTCATCTCGGCGCTTGTCACCGGACCCAAACGCGGAAAGGACAAAGGGTCATGAAAAAGGTCAACATCAAGGACGTCCCGCTTGAAGCCGCGTTTAACGGAACGGTTCATAAAAAGATCATGGTCCGCGCCGAAGAATCCGGCTCGCCGCTCGCCTTCTTTCAGGAAGCCTATCTCGAGCCCGGGAAAAAAATCGAGCCGCACACCCATGCCGATCTCGTGGAATACTATTATTTCCTGAAAGGCCGGGGCGTTATGCAGGTCGGCGAGGAAAAACAGAACGTCGCGGCGGGCGATTGCGTCACCGTTCCCGTGAACCATATCCATAGCGCCGAAAACACGGGCGAAGAGACCATCGTTTTTATTGCGGCCGGGGTAAAGGCAAAAACGTCATGACCGAAACGAACGTCATGAAGGTTTTCATCGACCGCTGCACGGTCAATCTTCTTGTCGGCGTCCGCGATCATGAAAAAACGAAGCCCCAGCGCGTTATCGTGACGGTCGAGGCCGAAGCGCCGCTCGTGAAGCCCTTCCGCGATACGGCGAATGCCGATTTGACTGCCGTCGTCGATTACAGCCCCTTGCGCGACTTTATCGTTCAAAAGCTGCCCCAAAAGGGGTGCATTCCGTTGCTCGAAACCGTAGCTCAACATATCGTCGATTTTTGCCTTTCATCGGACCCGCGCATTCAAAAAGTCCGCGTCCGTCTTGAAAAACCGGACATTTATCCGGACTGCGAAAGCGCGGGCGTTGCGTTGACCGTCACAAGACCCGGAGACATCGAACCATGAGCGGCAAAGGAACCGTCCTCATCACCGGCGCGGCAAGACGCATTGGCCGCGTTATCGCGCTGGAAGCGGCCAGAACGGGATGGGACGTCGGGATTCATTACAACGCCTCGCGCGCGGAGGCTGAAGCGCTGGCCGGCGAAATCCAGGCTCTGGGACAACGCGCCCATACGGCGCAGGCCGATTTTACGGATCCCGGCGCCATCGAGCGCCTGATCCCCCATTTCAGGGCCGAAATGGGCCCGTTGAGCGCACTGGTCAACAACGCGGCGCTGTTCGAACGGGACTCTAACGACCCCGGCGGCCTGCGGCATAACGCCATAAACCTCGAAGCCCCTTGCCTTTTGATCGAACAATTCGAACAACAACTGCCCCCCGAGCAAACAGGCTGCATCGTCAACATGCTGGACAGCACGGCGTCGCCGTCGTTTTTTAGCGCCTATACCGCCAGCAAAAAGGGTCTACGCGAGGCCACGCTTTCATTAGCACGGAAAATGGCCCCCCGCGTGCGGGTTAACGGGGTGGCGCCGGGTCCAACGTGGATGAACCCGCGCGAGACGAAAGCGCACTTTGACCGGATGATCGCGGCCACGCCGCTTCAACTTGAGATATCGCCTCAAGCTATCGCGGCAACTGTTTTGTTTCTCATGATGAATCCGGTCGTCACCGGCGAGATTATCTACATCGACGGAGGTCTTCATTTAGTCAATCCGGAGCCGTGAACTAACCGTATTTTGCAACAACCTCCCCAAAAAAAGTGATATTAACCATAACGATAAGCCCCAATTGTGCACAGAGTCCCTGATATGCTTAAGAAAACAGGGTTTTTGCAGGCGCGCAGCCACAATCGCCAATGTATTGCCATAAAATAGATTCTGAATTTCATAGTGTTGTTCGCTACTGCCCATTTTTTAGGCAATATAGGCAAAACCCAGCCTTCGGGCGGGGAGTCGTTGCGCTTTCCAACCCTTTTCAACAAAGATATCCACAGAAATGGGGAAAAGTTTAATAGATTATTAAGAAGGGGTTGGTCCTGCGCACTTCTTACAAGCGTTTTTGGGCTGGGCAGCAGGAACAGGCTTCGGTTGCTCGAACAGTTCGGGGTTCTTTTTCCACTTAAGATAAAGCTTGCGCATATTCGGGATAAGCTTGCTCGTATAATCGGCCCTCGCCACTATTTGGCCAACGGTTACGTTCGGGGACAGATTGTTGACCTTCAGGAGATATTTGGAAAAACGCTGCGCGCCGCCCCCGCGAATATTGATAAGTGGTGTGTTCGCCCCCGCCTTAAGGAGAACGCGCGCGGCATCTTCGCCGAAATTGTGCCGAAGAAAAACCTGCGCTCCACGCGGTAAATTGTGCGTGCGGGGTTTGTTCTTGCTCCAGCGCTGTTCCTCCCGCTCAAGATTCTCCGCGTAGAGAAGGCTCGCGACAGCCGTCTTGCGCAAATTGTGAACCCGTTCGGATAAAGCGACGGCAGGTTGTTTTGTCTTTTGGTTCCAATTGACGTTTTTCTCCTTGCACCAGGCGCTGTATTCCTTGCTCTTCAACTCGGCCTTTTGTTTGCCGTTAAGCGCGATGAAGGGCCTCACCTCCTCATAAACGGCCAAAGCCACTTCTTCGCCGCTTTCCTTCAAAGATTCGACAATGGCGTCTTTATCCGACAAGGCCATCCATTGCCGGAAAGTCGACCTTAAAATCTGCATATGCCCCAACGCCTTGGTGGGCTTATTAATGGCATTTGGATCGCACCCGGATTCGAACGCCGACAGTCCCAGCATAAATCCCATGGGTTCGGCCAGCCATTCGACGGGTTTTTCTTCACGTTCGATCCTGTTGTTATGATACGAAGGCATCAAATCGCACGCAGCTTCAAAGGCCGGAATAAGGTTGTTGTCGACCGCGTTCTTGAAAGCTACTCGCGCGAGATCTTTTTGCCAACTGTCGCCGGCGAGTTCCGCTAATGCTTCTGCAGGAATCGTCAGATTATGCGCCGCCGCGGCAACGGTAGCGCCAACAGCTATCTTATTAAATTGCCGTCTTGTAATGCCTTCCGAAGCCGGTTTGTTTTCTTCGATATTCGGGAGGGCGGCAGACGTTTCGGATTGCGCCCATTGCTTCAGGCGTCGGGCAGGGCTTCCAAGCCATGAAATACGCTTTCTTATTCTCGAATCCGGTTCAGTCATTTCATTAATGAAAGTTCTTGAAAAATCAGTCCTATTCTACCGCGAAATGGTTACCCGGCCCTTTATAAAGCTTCACGCAAAAACCATGCGAAAAATCAGATGGTTAAGCGTCTTTCGGGAACGATTCCATCGCCTTTAAATAGGACAGAAGAGGATATAACCCCGCAAAAATGGCGATTATGAGGCCAAGCCCGCCTTCCTTGTAACCCTTACGGCGCACGAAACATTTCCAGAAACGCCCGAAGATGCGCAGAACGTTCTTGCGCAGAGTTCCGATATCGCCGCTGTCGATCAAATCCTGCGCATGCAGCGCCGAATAACGGTCTAGCCGCTGCAGCATCTCGCCGATATTCCGGTCCACATAATGGATCATGCGATTGGTTAACGCCCCGCCGCTTTCGCCCTCCATGTTAACCCTGGGGTGAACGCGCTGCGGCCCCCATTTTTTGAAGCCCTTACGGTAAAGAATGGCCTTCGCGCCGACGCCGAATTGCGCGCCCCAGCCATGGCGCACCAAACGCGTGCCGATATAGTTGTCAAACGGAATGCGCCACCAGTCGGGCCCGGCGGCTTGCGCCTGACGCGCCGCCAACACGGCCCGAATTTCCGCCGCCAGCTCGGGCGTCACGCGCTCGTCGGCATCGACCTCGAAAATCCATTCGCCGGAACAGGCCTCCTGCCCCGCCTGCCGCCGCTCGCCTTCGATAGGCCAGGCGCCCTCCACAAGTCTGGCGCCGTGCGCAAGCGCGATCTCGCGCGACCCGTCGGTGCAGCGGTCCAGCACCACGACGATGTCATCCGCGAACGAAAGCGGCTTGAGACACGCGTCCAGTTGCGCGGCTTCATTATGGATGACGACAAGGGCGCTCAGACGAAAAGGGCCCGCGGGCATCGATCAGGCCCAGCCGTTCTGCATCATCGCCGCCTGCAACGTGTTCTGGAGCAAACACGCGATGGTCATGGGCCCGACGCCGCCCGGCACGGGCGTAATCGCGCTGGCGACGTTCACCGCTTCGGCGAAAGCGACGTCGCCCACAAGCCTGTTCTTGCCTTCGGGCGTAATGCCGACGCGGTTGACTCCGACGTCGATCACCACCGCGCCCGGCTTGATCCAGTCGCCCTTGATGAATTCGGGCTTGCCGATGGCGGCGATAAGAATGTCGGCCTGACGGCATTCGGCGGGCAAATCGCGCGTTTTGGAATGCGCCATGGTGACCGTGCAATCGGCCTGCAACAAAAGCTGGGCGACCGGCTTGCCGACGATGTTGGAGCGCCCGACGACAAGCGCCTTCTGGCCGCGCAAATCGGGCACGACTTCCTGAAGCATCATCATGCAGCCCTGCGGCGTGCATGGCGCGAGACTCATCAAACCGGACGCAAGCCGCCCGACGTTGACCGGATGAAAGCCGTCGACGTCCTTGATGGGATCGACGGCGTTCGTGATCGTTTTCGTGCTGATATGGGCGGGCAAAGGCAGCTGCACCAAAATGCCGTGCACCTGGGGGTTGGCGTTAAGTTCGGCGAGAATGTCGAGCAGTTCTTGCTCAGTCGTGGACGCCGGCAACTCCTGCCCATAGGAACGGAATCCCGCTTCCTCGCACGCGTGCGACTTGCTGCGGACATAGCTCTGGCTGGCGGGATCTTCACCCACAAGAATGACCGCAAGACCGGGCGTGATGCTCCACCACTTTTGCATGTCGGCCGCGTGCGCCGCTATTTCGCGTCTCATTCTGGCCGCCATGGCCTTGCCGTCGATAATGCGCGCGGTCATGTCAGCGGACCAAAAGGTGATGAAGGAACGATTGAACGAACATAAGAAGGAAGATAAGCGCGAGCGGCGAAAGATCGACGCCGCCCAACGGCGGAATGACGCGCCGGATCGGGCGAAGCGCCGGATCGGTAATGCGATAGATGAAATCGCCGACGGCCTGCACAAAACGGTTGCGCGTGTTGACGACGTCGAAAGCGGCAAGCCAGCTTAGCACCGCGCCAATCACAAGCACCCAGATGTAAAGGTTAATAAGCAGGCCGACGACGTCCAGCGCCGCCAAAAACAGGGAATGAAAAACGCTCATACGTCTACCCTTTCAGACAGGAGAAGTCAGGCTAGATAATGACAGCCTTCCTTGCAAGAGGAGTCGCCTGAGGATGAAAAAAATAGTATTTAAATGAGCCTGTTATGTCTCATAATGTAAAGACCGATGAAACAGAACGGCGTCATTCCCGAAACCGCGAAGCGGTTGTCGGGAATCCATCTTTCTTTCAATAAGATGGGTAAAAAAATGGATGCCCGCCTCCGCGGGCATGACGCCGTTTCATGACTGTCGTTTAGCTGAAAAAGGGCCCAACTTGACATACCCGGACGCGGCTACCATAAAGGTGCGCTTTAAGTTAGACTGGCATGGTTAAGGGCCTGTAGCTCAGCTGGGAGAGCGCATCGTTCGCAATGATGAGGTCGTCGGTTCGATCCCGATCAGGTCCACCACCCTACGTCTCCCGAAGCCTTGGCGCAGGGAGATAGGTGGCCTGACAACCGAAAATAAAAAAGTGTAGGGTGTCTCCCGAAGCTTTAGCGTAGGGGGACTGGCTAAGCTAATCTATTTTTACGCCCCCTTAAATCGTCTTTTTCCTAACAACACGTGTCATCCCCGTGAAAACGGGGATCCAGCGGCGAGCGTCTGCGAGCCGTATAACTCGAATGCGCCGCAGACGCGACGCGCTGGATTCCCGCTTACGCGGGAATGACACAAAAGTTATCTGCTGGCTTGTAACAACAAACAAGGATATGACGATATCTTTCTCTATACAGGAAACCTATATGCCCCTCTACACCATCACCTTCATCCTCCTCCTTCTCTTCTTCGGCTTCGTGATCAGCTATGAGTATTACGAGCATAAGACCAAGGTCTCCGTATTCCCGACGATGCCGGGGATACGCAACAAGATCATCGAGATTTTGAAGAACGACAGGACCGTGCGCCAGGCGGATGAAACCTATACGATCCTCGATCTCGGCTCGGGCAGCGGCCAGCTCACATGGCGCATCGCGCAGGCATTACCGAAGGCCAAAGTTGTGGGAATAGAGCTTTCGTATATTCCGTGGCTGCGCTCCGTGTTACGCCAACGCCTCTTCGGCCCGGCGAACCTCTCCTATCTTCGGCTTGATTTCTGGCCTTACGATACGTCCTCCTTTCACGCCGTCGTGACATATCTGCCCGGACGCATCATGGATCGGGTCGGCGAAAAACTTCGCAAGGAATTGAAGCCCGGCGCGCTGGTTGTCGCCAACACCTTCCCGCTCAAAGCGGACTGGACGCCGCTCGAAACACAGACCCTAAAAGCGCCGTTCAAGACGAATTTGTACGTCTACAGGCAGGGGTGATCCTTACCCAACCCTCACCGGCCTTTCGGCGAACGTGCCGAGGCTGATCATGCGGTCATAGATCACAATCACCCCGTCTCTCCTACGGCGCGCGCCGCCTGCGCCTGATGCGCAATACGCCCGATATAAATCCCGGCGGCAATAATAACGGCGGATCCCGCCACAAGATTCCACGTCGGCACGTCACCCCAAAACAGATAGCCCAAAATAGCGCCCGTAATAATGATGGAATAATGAAACGGCGAAACGATGGCCGCCGGCGCATGCCTGTAGGCAATGTTCATGCACAGCCAGCCCGCCACGGAAAACACGCCGAACGCCATCACATAAAGACACTGCTTCAGCTCCATCGGTTCGAAATGCCACAGGCAAACCGGAAGCATCGCCGCCACCATGACCATTTGCGGAAAGAACACCATGCTCTCATCCGTCTCGGACGCCGCCATGAAACGGAGCATAAACAGGCCGCCCGAGAACAACAAAACGCCGGCGGGCAAAAGGACATAGCCCAAAGCGCTTCCTCCGGTTAAATCGGCGGCGCTCGGATTGACGGCAATAAGCACGCCTGCAAACCCCGCCAGAATGGCCAAAACCTGACGCAAGGATAAAGGTTCGCGCAAAAAGACGGCCGCAAGAATTGAAATGATCATGGGGCCGAGAAACCCGGCCGAATAGACGGTCGTCAAGGGAAGATGGGTAAAAATAACGACCGCCGAGAAAATATAAGCGACCCTCAACAGGCCGCGAAAAATTTCCCATTTGATCCTGTTCGGCTTCATCAGGGATAACCGCCCGCGCAAGGCCGCGATCAACAGAAACAAAACGACGGCCGTAAGGCTGGACAAAAAACCGAATTGATGGATGGGCAAGCGGGATTGCCCCGCCAGTTTCATGCAAACGTCGCAGCCGACCCAAACCGAAAACCCGAGAAGGGCGTACCCGATCGCCTGCAGATACGAAACCGAAACCTTCATAACAACCCCTCCGCCGCGCCCCCAACCCTTACCGGCCTTTCGGCGAACGCGCCGAGGCTGATCATGCGGTCATAGATCACAAGCGCCCCGGCCACGCCGACGTTGACGCAAAACTTCGTCGGGATTTTCACAACGTGCGCGCAACGCGCGACAAGCTCCGGCGACAAACTTCCCTTCTCCGGCCCCAACACATATGCCGCGCGCAACGGATGGCGAAAGCTCGGCAGATCCACGGCACCATCCATCAATTCAACCCCGACGAGCGTGCAGTCTTTCGGCAACTCGAGCGCCGCCACGCTTTCGTAGTCGTAATAAGGCATATGAATATCCGCGTGCGACGTGTCCGAAGCCTTGATTTCGGCGTAATTCACGGACGCGTTAATGGTAAAGAAAAAGCTCGCGCCGAAGGCGTGCGACGTGCGCACCAGATTGCCCAGATTGAAGCCCTTGCTGATCGACTCGACGCCGACGCCGAAATAACCGCGCATTTTTCCGCTCCGCTTTTCACAACTTGAACAAATACCAAAAGGGTGTATGTAATCGGCACCGCATTACGCCCCAGGGAAAACCATGTCTCCCCATCAGGAATTCAACGCCGACGACACCCACCGTTTCGACAAAGCCCGCTACAAGCACTGGATCGACGAGCACGTCCGCTTCAGCGACCTCGACGCGCTCGGCCACGTCAACAACAACTCCATCGGCGAATACTTTGAAAACGCCCGCGCCGCCCTCTTCGCCATTCTTACCCCGAACTGGCCGTGGCGGCCAGAAATTTTCGTCCTCGCGCATTCGCGCATCGATTTCCGGCACGAGCTTCGCCTGCCCGCGCACATGCGCATCGGTTCGTGCATCACGACCATCGGCCGCACCTCGGTGGGCATCGTGAACGCGCTTTTCCACGCCGACGGGCGCGGGCTGGCGTATTGCGAAAACGTTTCGGTGCTGATCGACAGGGAAAAGCGCACGCCCGTCGAGCTTCCGCCGGACCTGCGCGACGTTCTCCTTCAATTCCGCGACGGCACGCTTGAAAAAGCCGCTTGAACTGACTATCGACGACCTTGGCGCGCAAGGCGACGGCGTCGCGCATCACGACGGCAAAACCTTTTTTGTCTCCGGCGCGTTGCCCGGCGAACGCGTCCGCGTGGAAACCGCCGATTTGGCCGCGAACAATCGGCGACTCGCGCCCATGGAAATCCTTACCGCCAGCCCGGAGCGCATCGCGCCGCCCTGCCCGCACTTTCCGCAATGCGGCGGCTGCCGTCTTCAGCACATGGATCCCGCCGGAGCGGCCGCGTGGAAAATCAAGCCGCTGCAGTATTTTCTCGAAAAGGAAGGCTTGCACAAAACGGCGCTGTTGCCGCCCGCCGTCACCGCGCCCGGCACGCGGCGGCGCGCGCGCCTTGCCGCGCAACACCGGAACGGCGCCGTCACGCTTGGCTTCAACGCATGGCGCAGCCACCACGTCGTCGATCTGGCGTCGTGCGCCGTCCTTCTGCCCGCGCTGGCGGCGTTTGTGCAAGCCTTGCGCGGCAAGCTCTCGCGCTGGCTGCCCGAAGGCCACGTGTGCGACGTGCAAATCACGGCGCTGCCGGACGGCCTCGACGCCGTGTTCATCGGCGGCCCGGACCTCGAGCTGGAGGAGCGTGAAGAACTGGCCCTCATTGCGGGCGATCTCGGCGTCGCGCAGCTGTCGTGGCGCAAATGGGACCGCAGCCCCGTCGAGCCCGTCGCGCACCGGCGGCCCCTGCACATGACGTTCGGCGCGGCAACCGTGCCTTTCCCGCCCGGCTCTTTTCTCCAGGCGACGGAAACCGGGGAAAACGCGCTGATCGATTTCGCGCGCAAGGCCGTGGGCCAAAGCGCGCGCGTGCTCGATCTCTATTGCGGCCTCGGCGGTTTCGGCCTGTCGTGCGGCGCGGCGAAAGACGTTTGCTTCGCCGATCTCGACGGCCCGGCCACTGCGGCTTTATCAAAAGCGATCAAGGACAAACCGAATGCCCGCGTGCTGGAACGCAACCTGATCCGCGAACCGTTCACCGCGCCCGAATGCGACGCTTTTGATGCCGTGATTTTCGATCCGCCGCGCGGCGGCGCGAAGGCGCAGGCGATCCATCTGGCGAAAAGCGGCGTGCCGAACATCGTGGCGATCAGCTGCGACGCCGCCAGCTTCATGCGCGACGCGAAAATCCTGGTCAACGGCGGCTATAAACTGAAGTCGATCCTGCCCGTCGACCAGTTCCTCTGGTCCACGCACATCGAACTCGCCGCCCACTTCGTGCGGTGAATTTTCGGCGGTCAGCATTCAGCCACCCTCTCCCTGCGGGAGGGGTCGTCTTGCCGCCAAACCGGCACGCAAACGCGCCAAAACGCGTCCGAACCGGCACGCAACCCGTCCAGAACAGCCCCCAAAACAGGGCCGAACGGGCACGCAAACGCGCGATGGGGAGTTTACCGCTCATTCGCCGCCTATTGTTTTCATCGCAATCGGCTGCGTAAATTGCAGCTCGACATCCCACGGAAAGTAAATCCACGTGTCCTGGCTGACTCCCGTCACGAACGTATCGACAAGAGGCCGCCCCAAAGGTTTCGCATAAACAGTGGCATAGTGCGCTTTGGGTAAGATTTTGCGCAAAACCTCGGCCGTCCGGCCCGTATCGACCAAATCGTCGACGACCAGCCATCCCTCGCCGTCGCCCACATTCGCCGGTGTTTTGAGAACCCTGGCCTCCGGCGCCTGTTGCGGCTTCGTATCGTCGGGCTCATAAGCGACGATAGAAACCGTTTCGATAACCCGGATATCAAGCTCCCGCGCAACGACAGCCGCCGGAACCATCCCGCCGCGCGTGATCGCCACAATGCCTTTCCACGGGCCGAGGTCCAAAAGCCGCCACGCCAGAGCCTTGGAATTCCGGTGCAATTCCTCCCAGCTGACCGGGAAAAACTTGTTAACGTTCGTTTCCGCCATCTTTAACCACTCCCCATAAAGACCTTTTTTTATAGCGAAACGCATGCCCTTGCGGCAATGCGCGAAATGCCGTCTTGGTTAACGTCCTGAAAATATATAGCCGCTTTTACCTCCGTCCTTAACTCTGCTAGAGTTTCCCGGATAGTGGAGGATGAATAAGTGAAACCCTTTTTTCGCATTGCCGGGGATTTCCTGACCCGCCCCCTTAAAAACGTTGCGCAAGCGTTCAAGGCGGTCGCCATCCTGTTGCTCATGGGCGCAACCCTTGGCTGTTTTGCGCCAAGACATGTGATTGTAAGCGACCCTGCGCTTGTCAGAGGCGACCCGGTCTATCACCAGGAACGGCTGAATAATTACCTTGCCGCCGAAGCAGGCGTGCGCGCAAAGGGAGGATATGCCCCACTGCCCTACCCCTATTCAAACATTTATTTTTCTGAAAGCAGGCAGGGCCTTGGAGGAAGAGGCAACCTTTATTTTCGCGGCCAACTTGGAGGAAGCGCCCACAGAGACCCTTCCCGCCCTTTCGAGGGTTTTAAAAATTCCAGGGGTTTTAAATTTAACGTTCGTTAGAATCAGGAGCTATCCATGAAAAACTTGTTCAACTCCGCCGCCGAAACAATGACCCGATGGAAAAGGTCCTCGGCCTCGACGCTAAAGCTGTTCGGCCTTGTGGGCGTCGCGTCGGCGCTCCTGAACGGCTGCGTCGCCATTCCCGTCGACGATGTGCGTTACCGTCATATTCCGCGCGCCTATTCCACGACGCTGGGCGCTCCCTATGTTTACGAAAGCGTTTACTATATTCACCCCTCCAGAAGGGGATATTTATACGAGGAATTCTATGACTGCAGGGGTCTTTTCTGCGTTTATGGGGGCGTTCGCGATCATTATGTGCCCGGCGTTCGACTTCGCACAGGCGTTGTTTATCTTCCGTCCATGAAGAAAGAAGTTCACATTTACCATTACAGGGACAGAGCCAGCCGCCATAAATATATGCTCAAACGTCATGGCCATGGACACCCGGGCGGCAGTCACAAAGACAGAGATGGCAGCAGCTATCGCCGGAGAAGCGAATCCCATTACCGGCCGGGACAACCGCCCGGATCGGGAACGGGAGGAACGTTCCACCGAAAACCTCGTAATTATGAAGAATCTAAGAGGTCTCCCGAAAGGCCCGAGGACTATCCAGGCCGGCAAGAACACAGATTCCAGGGCCCCGGCGGTCGGAATTAAACCGGCCTTGACCGCCGAATGGCCTGTTGAACCGTTTCACCGTCCGGCGTTATAAAAAATGCCATGAACCGCGCTTCTTCCCGGAATCCGCCGCAAAAAAAGCGCCGCGCGCGCTTTCGCATCCCAACGCCCGACAATCTGGCGAACGTAGCCTTGTATTATCTCGGCCGTTTCGCCGCCTCCGAAGGCAGCCTTCGGCGCGTGCTGGAAAACCGCGTCCGCCGCGCGGCGATGGTTCACCCCGATTTCGCCGCCGATTCCGCGGGACAGGAAAAGCTTCGCGAGGCTATCGGCCGGATTATTGCGCAGCATAAAAAATCCGGCGCGTTGAACGACGCCGCCTTCGCCGACATGAAAGCGAACAGTTTGCGCCGCGCCGGACGCAGCCAACGCCGCATCGCGCAACAGCTCCGGCACAAGGGCATAGCGAAAGATCTGATCGAGCGGGCGCTGAGCCCGGAAGATGGCGAAGATCCCGAATCCGCCGAGAAAAAAGCGGCCCTTGTCTTTGCCCGGCGGCGAAAGCTTGGCCCCTATCGCAAGGAGCCGTCGTCCGCCGATCAGCGGCGGAAGGACCTCGCCGTCATGGGACGCGCCGGTTTTACGTACGATATTGTCAGGCAGGTATTGGGGGAAGACACGGACGATTGCGATTAAATCCGGCCCCTAACGGGCATCGTCGTCGCCGGTCTCGACCTCGACCACTTCCTCGACGTTGACATCGTCGCCAAGCTCGTCGGCATCTTCGATGACCGCATCTTCGGGCTCACCGCCCTCCACAAGAGGAATTTCCTCAATGACTTCCGGCACAGGCGCGGCCTTTCGGTTTTTCTCTTCGACGGCGGCGCGTCCACGCCGGGATTTCATCAGCGTCTCGGGATCGAACACGACTCCGCAGCTCGGGCATACCGGCGGACGCTTCTTCATATCGTAATAGCGCGTATTGCATTGCGGACAGATACGCTTCAAGCCCCATTCAGCCTTGGACACCGTTACCTCCCGAGCCGTTCGCCTCCCCCTCATCCAGGGGGCGCAGTCCTCTGCCATGAAACAGGGTTTCTGTCAACGAAACGGTGAAGCCCCTGTTTGTTTTCTTTGATGAAGGGCCCCGGGGATCGGCCCCCCCCGGGAAACCATCGTTCCTGAAAGGCTCTTTTATATGGCCCCGGAAGGTTGCGCCGGGCTATAAAGTTCATATGAATAGCCCTGCGCAACCCCTCGTTTCCCGCCAAAGCCGATCCCTATACGGCACGGTCACGCCCCCGGGCGACAAAAGCATCTCCCACCGCGCCGTCATGCTGGGCGGCATCGCCGAGGGCGTTACAACGGTCAAAGGCCTGCTGGAAGGCGAAGACGTGTTCCGGACCGTGGAAGCCCTCCGGGCCACCGGCGCCGCCATAGAAAAACAAGACGGCGTCTGGCGCATCGAGTGCACAGGCCTTGACCATATGAAGGAGCCAACCCGCGTCCTGGACATGGGCAACAGCGGCACATCGACCCGCCTCCTGATGGGCTTGCTTGGCGGACGTCCGTTTACAAGCTCTTTCACAGGCGATTCCTCGCTCTGCAAGCGCCCCATGAATCGCGTCATCGAACCGCTTGAGCTGATGGGCATGCGCTTTAAATACGAAGCTGGGGGCCGTCTGCCCCTGACGGTTACAGGAACCGGCAAACTCGTCCCGATCGCTTACCGCTTACCGGTCGCCTCGGCCCAAGTAAAGTCCGCCATCCTTTTGGCGGGATTAAGCGCAAACGGCGTTACAACCCTTATTGAATCCATACCTTCGCGCGATCACACCGAACGCATGCTCAAGCATTTCGGAGCGGATATAACGATCAAGACGTCGCCCGATTTTCCGGAACACATATCCATCAAAGGGCCCGCTTCGCTGAAAGGACAGGACATCACGGTGCCTTCGGACATAAGCTCGGCCGCTTTTTTGATCGTGGCGGCAACGTTACGCCCCGGATCCTCGCTGACTCTTCACAATGTGGGCGTAAACCCGCGCCGCGACGGCTTGTTACGGACGCTAAAGGAAATGGGGGCCGATATTAAACTGACAAACCCGGGCATATCATGCGGCGAACCGGTAGCTGATCTTGTCGTTCAGTCGGCGGGACTTAAAGGCGTCACGGTTCCGGCGGACCGCGCGCCAAGCATGATCGACGAATACCCGATTTTGGCCATGGCGGCGGCCTGCGCCGAGGGTACGACAAGGATGTGCGGCCTTGGCGAATTGCGCGTGAAGGAAAGCGACCGGCTGACGCTCGTCGCCGAGGGACTGAAAGCCTGCGGTGCGCATGTTGAAATCGTCGGCGACGATCTGATCGTTTATGGCGCGGGCCAACCGCCCAAAGGGGGCGCCCCGATCCAGACCGCGATGGATCATCGCATAGCCATGAGCTTCCTTGTCCTCGGCATGGCGACGGCCGAGCCCGTAGGCATCGACGACGGCCGCATGATCGCCACAAGCTTCCCCGGCTTTGTGGACATGATGAACGGCGTGGGGGCGAAGATAGAACCCCAATAAGAACGGCGTCATCCCCGTGCAAACGGGGATGACATGCCCGTTTTCTTAAGTCTTCCTACCCCACCCTTGGCAGCTTCGTTCCCGCCGCCGCGCGTTCGCGCAAGACCTCGCGGCGGAAAGCGAACAGTTTTGCCGGGCGTCCGCGCTTCTCGATAAGGTATTCGCCCGTTTCCTCGACAAGGCCCTGCCCCTGCACCAAACGGCGAAAATTCTGCTTATGCAGGCGCAATCCCGCGAGCGCCTCCACCGTGCTTTGAAGCTGCAAGAGCGTGAACCGGTCCGGCATCAGTTCGAACACGACCGGACGGTATTTGATCTTCGCGCGAAGCCGCGCCATGCCCGTCGCCAGAATGCGCCGGTGATCGTGAGGCATCGGCACGCCTAAAGCCCCCGCCATTTTTCCTCCTTTTCCCGGCGCCGCTTCCTTGATCAGGCCCGCTTCCCACAACAATTCATAGCGCTGCAGCACAAGCTCTTCGTTCCACCGGCGCGGGTCTTTTGGAAAATCGACGGCAATGCGCTCTTCGCGTTCGCGGCGCGTGGGGACATCGGGCGCTTTTTTCTTCCATCCTTCAAGCCCCTCCATGATGCGCGCCATCAGCGGCTGCGGCACGCCTTTGCGGTGATCTTCCCACGGAAAAAAGTCATACCACGGCATGGCATTGTGCAAGGCCATGCGGGTCAAGGCCAAATAGCCGATCGAGACAACGCGCCGCCTGTCCGCCGTGCGATCCCTGTCCGCGAAGGTATAGAGCTGTTCGACATAGCCGAGTTTCAGGCCGCTTTGTTCCTCGACCCATGCGCGCAACCCTTGCTGGAGCGTGCGGTGCCCGGCGCCCAGCGGCCCCGAAGGCAGCGACTTGTCCGGCATGACCATGACAAACGGCGTTTGATTCGCCACGGACACGGCAACGGCCTGGAGTTCGACAACCACATTTTGACGGCGCTTGGGAACCATTGGCGTTTTTTGTAACCTTCTTGACTTTCTTTATGCTCAGTATGATCATATTTTCCGGTGCCCGCAAGCGGCGCTCTTTTTATACCCGTTTAATGCTCATGTGGAGCATAAATATGGAAGGTTCCTTTTTATCCGCCGGCGAAGCGTTGAAGGCAACGGCCCCGCTGTATGAGAAAGTCAAGAACGTCATCCCGCCGGAAGAATGGGCCGGGTTTGCCGCCGACATTTTGGCCATCCAAACCCTGAAAAAACAACGTCATGCCATCATTCTTGCCCATAATTATCAAACGCCGGAAATCTTTTATGGCGTCGCGGACATTACGGGAGATTCCCTTGTCCTTGCCCGCGAAGCCGCCAGGGCGGATGCCGCCGTTATCGTTGTGGCAGGGGTGCATTTCATGGCCGAAACGGCGAAGCTCCTGAACCCGTCCCGCAAGGTCCTGACACCCGATCCGGCCGCGGGATGCTCGCTTTCGGAATCCATTACGGCGGAGGACGTGCGGCAACTGCGCCAACGCCACCCCGGCGTGCCGGTCGTCACTTATGTGAACACGTCCGCCGCCGTGAAAGCGGAATCCGACATCTGCTGCACGTCCGGCAACGCGAAAAAGATCGTTGAATCGCTCGGCGTCCCCGAAGTCATCATGCTTCCGGACGAATACCTCGCCCAAAACGTGGCAGCGGAAACGAAAGTGAAAATCGTCACGTGGCAAGGCCATTGCGAAGTGCATGAGCGTTTCACGCCGGAAGACATTCGCGCTTTCCGGGACCAGACCCCGGGCCTTACCGTTCTGGCGCATCCCGAATGCCCGCCCGGCGTCGTAGCGGAAGCCGATTTTGCCGGATCGACCGCGCGCATGAGCGAATGGGTTGCCGCCAACCGGCCTTCTTCCGTCATGCTCGTGACGGAATGTTCGATGAGCGACAACCTCGCTGTGCAATACCCGGACCTTTCTTTCGTGCGCCCCTGCCAAATGTGCCCGCACATGAAGCGCATCACGCTTAAGAACATTCGTCATTCTCTTGAGAATCTGACGCATGAGGTCGTCATTCCCGCCGCCATTGCCCAACGCGCCCGCGAGTCGGTCGAGCGCATGATCGCGGTGACCTGAAAAATGAGCGCGCAACCCCTTATCATCGGTTCGGGACTTGCTGGCCTGACGGTCGCGCTCACGCTTGCGCCCATGCCCGTCACCGTTCTTGTCCGCAAGACGCCGGGCGAATGGACGAGCAGCGGCTGGGCGCAAGGCGGCATTGCCGCCGCCGTCGGCGAAGGCGACTCGCCCGAGTATCATGCGGCGGACACGCTTGCCGCCGGCGCAGGGCTATGCAATCCCGCGATCGTCCACCTCGTCACCAAAGCCGCGCCCGCGGCCATCGAACAACTGGCGGCATGGGGCGTTCCCTTCGATTTCGACGAAAATGGGAAACGCAAGCTTGGGCTTGAAGGCGCGCACGGAAAACGCCGCATCGTTCACGCGCTGGGCGACAGCACAGGCGCGGCCATCATTCAGGCTCTGGTAGCTATGGCGCGCGCTATGCCGTCGCTTACGCTCATCGAAGACGCGGAAGCCACGGCCATTACAACGGACAATTCTCATGTGACCGGCGTTCAATTCCGGCGCAACGGCGAAACGTTTCACGCCGCGACGGACTGCGTTGTGCTGGCGACCGGCGGCACCGGCGCTTTGTGGGCGCATACGACGAACCCGCTCGGCTCATGGGGACACGGGCTTGCGCTGGCGGCCCGCGCGGGCGCGCAATTGCGCGATCTGGAATTTGTGCAATTTCATCCCACGGCTATCGACGTCGGCGCGGATCCCATGCCGCTCGCCAGCGAAGCGCTGCGCGGGGAAAGCGCCGTTCTTATTAACGACCGTGGCGAAAAGTTTATGGCGGCCGCGCCGCGCGCCGAGCTTGAACCGCGCGACATCGTCACGCGCGCCATTTGGGCTCAATTGCGCCGTGGCCGCAGGGTTTTTCTCGATGCGCGAATGATTCCCAACTTTGCCGATCACTTTCCGACCATCCATGGTTATTGCGCCGCGGCGGGGATCGATCCTTCCAGTGAACCGATCCCCGTTCATCCCGCCGCGCATTATCATATGGGCGGCGTTGCCGTGGACGCCAGGGGATGTACGACGGTCAAGGGCCTTTGGGCGTGCGGCGAGATTGCCGCGACGGGGCTGCATGGCGCGAACCGCCTGGCCAGCAACTCGCTGCTGGAAGCAGTCGTCTTCGGCCGGCAGATTGCGGAACACATTGCCGGCGAACGAAGCGCCGCCGCGGACGAAGCGTCCATCAGGGCCGTCTCGCCCCCCCCGGAAAACGATACCTCCAGTATCCCGGAAGAACGCCGGATTATTCGTTCTATCATGTCCGCGCATGTGGGCGTTTTACGCAACCTGGAGGGACTGGAAAAAGCGATCGCGCAGTTAACGCCTTTGTCCGCCCGTAACGATATGGCGCTTGTTGGCCTCATGATCGCCACAGCCGCTTTGCGGCGGAAAGAAAGCCGCGGGGCGCACAGGCGCACGGATTACCCGGAAACAAACCCGTCGTGGCAACGGCATGAGACGTTGACACTTGACGACGTGCAGCCCTTGCCCGAAGCATCCATCGGCCTGCAGCGATCGGCTTGAGGAAGGATCGGTTATGCCTCTTTCTTCTCTTACCGATTCCGAATTGAAGCCTCTCGTGCAAAAAGCGCTTGAGGAAGATTTGGGAACGGCCGGCGACGTTACGACAGATGCCATCGTTTCCAAAAAACATACCTGCCGCGCGGCGATGATCGCCCGGAAGGAAGGCGTTGTCGCCGGTCTTGATCTTGCCCGGTTGGCCTTCCAGCTTTGCAACCCCGATGTACGTTTCACCCCCCTAAAAGCGGATGGCGATTCGGTCCAGCCGAACGACACACTTGCTACCGTGCAAGGTTCTTCGCACGACATATTAAAAGCAGAACGCACCGCATTGAATTTCCTTTGTCATTTAAGCGGCGTTGCCACGGAAACGCACAAACTGGTTGAAGCGGCAAAACCCCACAAAGCACGTATCAGTTGCACGCGCAAGACGACGCCCGGTCTTCGGCTGATCGAGAAATACGCCGTGCGCGCGGGCGGCGGAGTCAATCATCGCTTTGGCCTGCATGACATGGTGCTGATCAAGGACAATCACGTAGCGATTGCGGGCGGCGTGCGTCCGGCCGTTTTAGCCGCGCGCGCTTCCGCCGACCCTGAGATGAAGATCGAACTTGAAGTCGACAGTCTCGATCAATTGAGAGAAGCGCTCGACCTCCCCATCGACGCGGTGTTGCTCGACAACATGCCGCCTGAGCAGCTCAGGCAAGCCGTGACTATGATTAATGGGCGCTTCACGACGGAAGCCTCCGGCGGCGTGACGCTGGTGAACGTGCAAGCGATTGCCGCGTCAGGCGTCGATGTCATTTCCGTCGGATGGATCACGCACAGCGCGCCGGTTCTGGATATTGGGCTTGATCTTCTGGAAGGGAAATAAGCCTTATCCCGCCGTCTCTTTTAAATAAGCTGCGGCCACTTCCTGCGCCGGGCCGTCCATGTGAAGACGGCCCCGGTCGATCCATAAGGCGCGTGTACAGGCTGTGTTCACGATGCTCATGTCGTGCGTCACCATGACGACAAGCCCCGCCGTTGTCACCAGATTGCGAATGCGCGCGACCGCCTTCTTCTGAAAAGCCGCATCGCCCGCGTTAAAGACCTCGTCGATCAACAAAATATCGCCTTCCAGATATGTCGAAATGGAAAAGGCCAGCCGCACATACATGCCCGACGAATACGTGCGCAGCGGCATGTCGATAAAATCGCCGATGTCCGCGAAAGCAATGATTTCTTCCGCACGTTCCCTGATCTCGGCAGGCGCGCAACCCATGGAAAGGCCGCGATAGATAATGTTTTCGCGCCCTGTGGCGTCCGGCTCGAACCCCAGGCCAATATTGAAAAGAGCCTGTATTTTGCCCTGCACCGTCAGTTTGCCGCCGGCGATGGGATAAATGCCCGCAATCGTCAGCAAAGTCGTGCTCTTCCCCGCACCGTTCCGCCCGATGATTCCGACGCGCTCACCGCGTTTGATGGAAAAGCTCACGCCATCGAGCGCCGTGACATAAGGTCGCTTGTGGCGCGCCTCCAGAGGCGTATGGCCGAAAAGAGAGAAGAGGCCCGTCTTGATGCTTCCCTTGACGAAAGGCCCGATTGGATAGCGCAACACAATGTTGTCCAGTTGAACGAAACAGCCGTCGTTGCTTCGATTTTCGACGATGGGCGGAAGAACATGTTCGATCGTCTCGATGGTCATGCCGGGCTCAGTAATAGAAAATGATTTTGCGCTCGTTACGCGCCAACATCGCGACGGCCAGCGCCCACAACCCCAACGCCCAGAGGAATACCAGTCCATACGATTCCCGGTCGGGCGTTATGCCGTGCAGCATGGGCTGCCGAAACAAATCCATAAGCGCCGCGACGGGATTGACCGCCGTCCAGTCGCGCAACAGCGGTTTGTCGAACACCTCGCGCGGCAGAAAAACCGGCGATATATACCAGACAATCTGCAGAACAAGGCCGATAAACTGCTCAAAATCGCGGAATTTGATGTTGACTATGGCGCTGATGACGGCCAGCGGCGCGCCAAAAACAACGAGCGTCACCAGAAAAGGAAACACATAGAGCCAATGCCATGAAAAACATCCCGGATCGAGCAACAGCGTGTAAAGCGCGAAACCGCCGAACGCCATGCCGAATACGATAAGGCAATAAAGAACGGCCTTAAGGGGATATATCGCCATCGGCAAACGGACCTGCCGGATATAGCCCTCGGCGGTCAGAAAGCTGGCGGCGCCGAAGTCAACGCAACCCTTCAGAAAATCCCATGCAATCAGGCCCGAAAAGATATAGATCGAGTATTCCACAAACGTCATGTGAAAAACGAAATTCAGCACCGTCGAAATAATCAACGTCAAGATCAACGGCTGAAGCGCCACCCAGAAAATGCCGAGATAAGAACGGCGAAAACGCGCACGCAAACCGGAAAGCGCGAGATGCACCCAGAAGTGGCGGTATTGAACGATGTCCTTAAGGTAGCGCATGCAGGGAATCAAACAACGCGGCGGTAAACGTCTTCATAGCGGAGAATGTCGTCTTCGTCCAAATAATCGCCGGATTGCACCTCAATCAGGTAAAGAGGCACCTTGCCCGGATTTTCAAGCCGGTGCGGAGTGCCAAGAGGAATGTATGCCGTCTCGTTGGGACCGATCAGCGAAACGTCGTTGTTAAGCGTCACTTTCGCGGTTCCGCTGACCACAACCCAGTGCTCCGCGCGATGATGATGCAGCTGGAGGCTCAGCTTGCCATCGGGCTTGACCATGATGAGCTTGACCTGAAAACGGTCTCCTTCGTCGAGCCTTTCGTAATAGCCCCACGGGCGCCAAACCCTATCATGGCTGTGTTCTTCATACCGGTTGTCCTCCCGGAGCTTTTGGACAATGTCCCTCACCTCTTCGGCACGGCTTCTGTCGGCCACAAGCACCGCGTCGGCCGTTTCAACGACAACGACATCCGCCAGCCCAAGAACGGCCACCAGCCGCTGTTCGCTTCGAATATAGGAATCTTTCACATCTTGCGTAAAAACATCGCCGCAAACGACGTTGTTGCAAGCGTCCTTTTCGCCTAAATTCCAAAGCGCCTGCCAGCCGCCGATATCGTTCCAACCGAAACTGACGGGCAGAACGCCCGCCTTATCGGTCTTTTCCATGACGGCATAATCGACGGACAAATCGGGAGCTTGGGCGAAGCTGTCCTTATCGAGACGCAGGAAATCGTAGTCGTGCTTGGCGAGATGGTAAGCTTTACGGCAAGAGGCTATCATGGAAGGATGCAGACGCTCAAGCTCATCCAGATAGACGTCCGCGCGGAAAATAAAAATACCCGAGTTCCAGAGAAAATTCCCGCATGCAATATAGGTTTCGGCCGTCCCGGCATCGGGCTTTTCCTTGAAACGCGCCACGGCATGCGCCAGCGAGTCCGCCCCCAGAAGATCGCCCAGTTCAATGTAGCCATAACCTGTATGCGGCGCCTTGGGCTTGATGCCTAACGTCATCAGCTTGCCCTTGAAAGCCAGGTTCGCCGCCTGACGGATAGAGGCCTGAAAGGCATCGTTGTCCGTAATGTAATGATCGGCGGGCATGGCGACGAGCACCGTCTCCGCCGGATTTTTCGCCCAAAGCGCCGGAATAGCCAACGCAGGGGCCGTACTGCGCCCCATAGGCTCCAGCACGATCATCGAGGGTTTGATTTTGGCATCGCGCAGCTGTTCGGCAATGATAAAGCGCTGGTCGTCGTTGCAAACAACAACGGGCCCCAGAGTTTCGGCGTCGACGGGAAGCCGCCGCGCCGTTTGCTGCAACAAAGTGCCTTTGCCGCAAAGTTCCTGAAGCTGCTTGGGATGGCCGGAGCGAGACACCGGCCAAAGCCGCGTCCCGGCGCCACCCGACAGAATGACAGGCAATATTTGCATCTTTACGATTACCCCAAGCTCTACATGTTGCTCTTCTCATAAACCTTTCGGGGCAGCATGCCCAAACAAATTCCGTCACGGGCCCAAAAAACGGCATACCCATAAACTGGAAAAACCGCCGAAACAGCCCCCATGCCTGGGCAGCAGAAGTCCCCTATAATCTTGATTCGAAAATATTATGTACTCTAAGGCCTTATAATACCCAACATTGCAACCCTCTTTTAATTATGATAGGGACACGTGGCGCGCCACGAACTCGAAAAGGCGCGCTTTATTAACGTTTCCGGTGACATATGAAACAGAAAAAAGCCCTGATTACGGGCATTTCAGGCCAGGACGGCGCCTACCTCGCTCATTTTTTGCTTGATCGGGGCTGTGAAGTATATGGCGCCTATCGCCGGTCCAGCACGCCGAATTTCTGGCGGCTCGAGGAGCTTGGAATCAAGGATCGGGTCAATTTGTCGTGCGTGGAGCTAACCGACCAATCGAGCCTTTCGCGCATGATTGACGAAACGAAGCCCGACGAACTTTACAACCTGGCCGCCCAAAGCTTTGTCCCCGCATCCTTCACGCAACCGATCTACACGGGAGAGGTTGACGGCCTTTCGGTAACGCGGCTTCTCGAAGCTATCCGCCTTTTTTCTCCCCGGACCCGTTTTTATCAAGCGTCGACTTCGGAAATGTTCGGCAAGGTTCAGGGCATTCCGCAAAACGAAAACACCCCTTTTTATCCCCGCAGCCCCTACGGCGCCGCCAAGCTTTACGGACACTGGATTACGGTCAACTATCGCGAATCCTACGGCCTTTATGCCTGTTCGGGAATTCTCTTCAATCATGAGTCGCCCCTGCGCGGGCCTGAATTCGTTACGCGGAAAATCACCATGGGCTTTGCCGCCATAAAGTCCGGCGCACAGGACTGCCTTAGCCTCGGCAACCTGGACGCGAAACGCGATTGGGGTTTTGCCGGCGATTATGTCGGGGGCATGTGGCTTATGCTTCAACAAGACAAGGCCGAGGACTATGTTCTCGCCACGGGCGTAACGACAACTATCCGGCGCTTTGCGGAAATGGCGGCGCAAGCCGCCGACGTCGAGCTTGTCTGGCAAGGCGCGGGAACGGATGAAACGGGCATCGACAGGAAAACCGGCAAAGTCTGGATCCGAATCAACCCGCAGTATTATCGTCCGGCCGAAGTCGAACTTCTGGTCGGCGACGCCCGGAAAGCCAGGGAAAATCTTGGGTGGGAGCCCGCAACAAGCCTGGAATCGCTGGTCAACCTGATGGTTCAGACGGACATGAAGCGCCAAAGTTTTCCTGTGAAACGTTCTTCATGCGCAGTCTGAATGGATTTTACGGAACCGATCGATGGAATTGAACGACACCATTCTTGTCACCGGCTCTGCCGGATTGGTTGGCTCCAACCTTGTCGCCTATTTGCGCGAAAAAGGGTTTAAAAATGTCGCCGCTCCCAACCGTGACGACTGCGACCTGACCGATCGGAAAACAACCGCGGCCTATTTTGCCAAAGTAAAACCTTCCTGTGTTTTTCATACGGCCGGTTTCGTCCGCGGCATCATGGGAAACATGCGCCATCAAGCCGAAGCCTGGCTCAACAACACCCTGATCAATACGCACGTTATCGAATCTTGCCAAAACGCAGGCATAAAAAAAATCGTGGCTATGGGAACGGTCGCCATGTACCCAGACCCGCTGCCGAACAATCCACTTCGCGAGGAAGACCTCTGGCAAGGCTTGCCGCACTTTTCGGAATACGGTTACGCCATGGCCAAACGGGGTATGCTGGCGCAACTGGAGGCCTTCCGTGAAAGTTATGGCACCCCCTTCGCGCTTGTCCTAAGCACAAACCTGTTCGGCCCGCACGACCGCTTTAACACGGAGACCGGTCACGTTATCCCCTCGCTTGTTAAAAAGTTCTACGACGCGAAACAAACGGGCGCGAAGATAACCGTTTGGGGCGACGGCTCGGCCCAACGCGATTTTCTCTACGTGAAAGACGCTGTCAGAGCTCTCCACGCGATCATGGAAAAGGCGGAGGGCCCCGTCAATATGGCCACGGGCGTCACGCGGCGCATTCGCGACGTCGTCGATATTCTGGCGGCCCATACCGGCTTGCAGGATCGCGTCGTGTGGGACTCGACCAGGCCAAACGGCCAGATTTTCCGGGCCTATGACATTTCCAAATTGTCTCAAACGGATTTTACATGCGGCATTCCGCTTGAAGAAGCGCTTGCGAAAACGTATGACTGGTATGCTCAAAATACGGCCACCGCCCGTCATTAAGTAACGTTCCATGGTCAAAAAAATGCCGGAAGCAAACGCCCCTTCAACGTTCGTAATCCCGCACGGAATGACGGGAACTTTTGGAGTCGTCCGGCTTTGGCCCGGCGTCAATAACGCCGAGGTCGAGGTTATCGCGCGCCTGAAACGAGCGGCAAGGATTCTGGGACTTAAGTGCGTCGAAATAACGCCGGACGGCTACCTGCTTGACACGCCGAAAGTTAAGGCGACGCCGGAAGATTTCGACTTCGCCATTCATCTTCACTTTGATACCCCGAAAGCCTACAATCTCTTTTCCTTTGTCGCGCTGTGGAATCCCTTGCGCTATTACTACGAATACCGGGAAGGCGAATACCGTCGCTTTTCGGACAATCTTCTTTCGCATGACGACTTTCTCAGTTGCGATTCGCCCGGCGCCGACGACCACGTGCGGCGCTTGATTCATAACGATCCTCAACGGCATCCGCCTCTCTTTACGCTCTTTCATTCATTGGCCGAACCTTTGCTGCCGCCGGGACTCGGCGACCGGAAACTGTTTTATGTCGGCATCAACTGGGAACGCCTGCGCGGCGAAAAATCGCGCAACCAGGAACTGCTCGACATGATGGACAAGTCGGGACGTCTGCGCATTTATGGCCCACGCCGTTTTCTCGGCGTCAACGTCTGGCGCGGCTATAAAAGCTACGTTGGCGAAATACCCTTCGACGGCGTATCGATCGTCAAGGAAATCGCCTCGGCGGGAATTAGCCTCGTCCTCTCCTCAAGCGCGCATAAGGAATCCGGCCTTATGTCCAACCGCCTGTTCGAAAGCCTTGCAGCGGGAGCCGTCATTATTTGCGATGAAAACGCCTTCGCCCGTAAACACTTTGGCGACACGTTGCTATATGTGAATACAAACGAGCCGCCGGACGTCACGCATCAGCAAATCCGCGAACACCTGCGCTGGATCGACAACAACCCGGAGGAAGCGTTGGATCTGGCCCGCCGCGCCCAGGACATCTTCCGCGCGGGCTTTACCCTGGACCGTAGTCTGGCGCAAATCTACAACCGTTTTGCGGAGCGCAAGGCCGCCCTGGCCCAACCCTATGCGCTGGCCGAAACGCCTCCTGTCACGCTTTTCCTCCTGTTGCCCGTTTATGATAAAAGCATCTTGCAACAACACATCGACAGCGCGGCATCCCAAACCTATCCCAACCTCCGTTGCGTCCTTCTTATCGACAATGAGACGAACGCGAAATTCGGCAAACTGATAATGAAACAATGCCAGCACAGCGGCGTCGCCATCGAGCTTCGGGCCGCCAATCTGTGTGCCTGGTCCAAAAACGGGAAATTTATCCATCGTCACCTCTTTGGCCCCGTCCTGTACGAACTGCTTCAAACGCTTTCCCCCGGCGGCCTTTTTTGCGTGGTTGACGCTAACGAAACGCTGTTCAGCGGCCATATTCACATACTGGTCAAAACGCTACTGGATCACGCTCACGCCGGATCGGCATATGCTTCGGCTGTCATTAAATATAATAAAGGAGACAACGAAGAATACAGGATCCAGAACAGCCTTGACCCTTTCGGTTTCTCGAAGAATCAGCCCTTCGGCAAAGCGCGCTTTTTGTTCCGGAATCCGCCGAAAGAGGCCGATCTGGCGCCGGTCTTGCTCTATCTCAACGATAAAGCCGCCGCCCCTCTGGCCCTTCAGGCCGAGTCTGCCCCTTCACGGCGAGCAACTGTCTTCGTCGACTCGCGCGATACCAAGCACGATGAGTGCGCATGCAGGGAAATCCTTTTCGAAGATGAGATTATTCGCGACTTCATGCCCAAAGCCGTCCTTGATCGCTACGATGCATGGCCTTCCTCACGAGGATTGCGCCGCAGCATTGATTTGACGGAAATCGACAAAATTTCCGCGTCTGAACGACTGATTATTCTTAAAGCCTTGTTTTCCGCCCTGCGTTTGCCGACCTTTCTCAAGCGCTTTTGCCTTTGGTTCTATCGTCAGCTAAGGCGTTTTAGCTGAACTACCATTCGCTTCCGGGAGCAGGCGTTTTGCTGAATCTGTACCACATGACCGGCTCTGCCTGTCGGCCTTCCGTGTTTGCCTCAAAAAGGCTTGTCTTCGCCCTATAGTCGCGAAGCGAAAATCCTTCCTGATAGTCGAAGCAACTGCGCAGTCCCGCCATAGTCTGTAAGGAGCGGCATTCTGCAGCGAAAGTCGTGATTTCAAAAAAGCCGTTCCTGTGAAACGCGCGTCGTATGACGCGATCGCGTAACGTTTCTTTATTGTCCATCTTGTTTTCCAGGTCATTGTTTAAAGCTTCGACTTTCAATCCGCTCAGACAATAATAGAGTTGCTTCCGTTCGTCGCCCGGACCAACCGGGAAAGGCTTGCCATCAAACGAAATGCGAAGAAAATTTGCGCCTTCGCCGAGCGATATTTTAAAGATACATGTCCTTGCCAATTCCTTTCCTTTCAGGGAAAATTTCTGGCCCTGACCGTTCAATTCAATCTTGAAGTTGCCCGGGTTTTGACTGCTAAGAACAAAAGAAACCCTATAGGCTCCCTCGGGCCGACAATGAATAATCTCGACAACGGCCGGATCCGCTTTTGCCGTCCAGCACCAGCGGTTTTCGGCGTTATCGTCGGCGACGGGTTCTTCAAAAGAAAAAGGCTCCCGCAGTATGTACAAAAAAGGCTCGGGCCTGATAACCAACGGCATCATAAGCCACCCAGCGGTTTTCAAGCTGACAGCCTCCATAAGGGGAGAAGAATGAGCGATGGCCTTTGCGACATCGGGATCAAGAACCATCGTGCTGCTGTGTGGCAAAAGCCATTGCTTGCAGTCGTCAACCGACGTGACCGCCGTCAAGACGCCAATTTGACGACGGGAATCGCGGGCGAGGAGCGTTTGCCGAACCTCGGCTGCTTTTTGGCCAACGATGTTTATAGGCAGAATGCGGCCTTTCTCGCAGGCAAGGCCCGGCAAAATATATCGCTCAAACCAGTCTTCTTTTCTAAGCTGCGGCATATTGAATCTCTTGCGTAGCGCGCAAATAATCCTCGCGCGTATCTATCTCCCAACACGTCAATGGCACGGCCGGTATTGGCAAATACTTTTCCAGCTGCCGATAAAGAAGCGTTGGATTGTTTTCGATCATTTCCGGCACGATGTAGCAAATGGCAGGCCATTCCCAAGGCGTTACAGGCTTGCGTTGAAACGCGATGATGGTGAAATTGCCTTCCTCGTCTTTTTCAACATTGGCGTATAGGGCGTCTGTCGTTGCTGCCGGACACAGGGCAGCCAAAGGCGCTCCCCTGGCGCAGGCTCCCAGAAAAGCGGCAAAACTTTTCCGTTCAGGAATGATATCTCCGTGAATAGCTAAAAAAGGATTCCTGATTTCCCGAATTCCCAGATACAGGCTTTGCAAAACAGACGTTGTGGCAAAATCCTTATTATGAATAAACGTAACATCGGATCGAATTTTTTTCACATGATCGACGACACTTTGCGCCTGAAAACCAACCACCATCCGGACATCGGGAACCTGCGTCAATTGCTCAAGCAGGTGATGAACGACCGGCCTTCCCGAAACCTCGACAAGACATTTTGGCATATTGAAGCCAAGGCGCGTCCCGCGTCCTGCAGCGCATATGACAACAGTCTGGGGAATCATTCGGACATCCCGTATAAGAGGTTGTTTTTTTCCCGTTGCATTGTTCCCTGATTGCTTTTCATCTTATTGTATGCCTCCCAAACGGAAGACCGGGCCAAAGCAAAATCGAAATAACCCATTCTCTCCGTATTGCCGGGCAGCGACGCTCTGTCTAACGCGGCGGCTTCCTGCGGCGAATTGACAAACGTTATATTTCCGGCGCCTTTAAGCTCGACTACGGGATCTTTATAATCGAGGTGCCCGTGCCGGATGTAAACGACCTTCTTGCCAAGCATGCAGGACTCAAGCCCCACGGAGGAAAGGGCCTGGGTGAAAATAACGTCATTCTCATCCATAATATGTAATGAATTCGCGTGGCTAGGGTAAACATTGACATTGCGGCCCCGTAAAAATTTTTCAAAGGCTTCGTTCTCATGCGATTTGGTCAGTTTGCACGCAACCCCTGAATCGAACAGGACGCGAAAGTCGTCGTAAAACCTTTCCATGCCAAGTTTTAAGTAATAGTGATAGGCGCCCGTAAAAAAAACCTTCCGCGATGGGTTGAATTCTTCCGGCATGATCCTTTCGGTTTTTGGAACGCGCTTGATCCACCCGACCTGAACGACGGACAAAAGTTCACTGAACCTTTGCATGCCGGGAAACGGCGACAACAACAAATCGAATACCGGAAGATAAAATATTTCTTCTTCCTTTATGGGATCCTTCAGGTCATGGGGATAATAGACCGAAGCGACAGGATTCAACGTGGATATTACATGTAGCGCGCTGACGACTTTCCGGTGCGTTTTGTAAAAAAAGAAATTTTTGTCGTCAAACAACGGATGCGCGGATGTCAGCAATACGACAGGACTTCCCTCCAACTGACGCAAGGCCCCGACAACATCCGGATGCGTCAGCATGTCGATTTCCACGCAGTCATCGCCATGAGCGTTCATATATTCAAAAAGGGGATGAAGCGTATATTCCCAGGCATATCCGAAAAAGAGAAATACGGGAGCTTCGGAGTTTGTCATTGAGCCTTGCTTTTCATTGGGGCCCGACAATCCGGCGATACGCTGTTTTAATCCCTTAAACATCATATAAACTGCCGTTCTTTCACTCGATCCTGCAAGAATAAGTCGCGGCGCAAAAACTTACATGAAACTTTTTTGAAATGCCAGCGCTTCGCTCAAAGCCGCTTTTCCACATGACAAAACCCAAACGAATTGTTGCCGGACTTCTTTAGCTAATCCCTTTGTTTTCGCTAAATTTCGAATAGAGCCTTTCCAAACGAAGGATTGTCTCCGAAACATCCTCAAAGACTCCACCGGCACGCTAAAAAAAACGCGCCGGATAGTTCTATCCGGCGCGTCTAATATCTTGCTTATTTTTAAGCCGCTTCTTTCAGATTGACGGCCGAGGTTTTCCCCTTGTTAGTGGCCAGTTCATAGCTGACTTTCTGGCCTTCGTTAAGTGTGCTCCATCCCGCCTGTTCAACGGCGCTGATGTGAACGAACACATCGCCGCCGCCGTTTTCCGGTTGAATAAAGCCGTAGCCCTTGGCCGGGTTAAACCATTTCACAGTACCTGTAGCCATTCGTGTCTTCCTTCTTCTCAGTTGCAATGGACCCTTTCTTCTTACGAAGAAAAGGCGTCGAGTCTTTCCCGCCGCGCTTGGCGCGGCAACTCCAGGGAAACGTCAGAGAAGACAACCGGAGGGAAGGAAATGTATCGTGGCATCGCAGCGATGCATCGCCAACAACTTCAAACCATCAATCCTTGGCGATCTCTGGCCCCGTAAGAGCCGCAGTCGAACTCCGGGGCGACGATGCGCCGTTTTTGAAGAGGAAGTCAAGCGATGTTTCCCCCTCATTTTTTCCTTACGGTTTTCGGAACCTTAAACAACGCCGGTAAAACCCATTTTTCGAACGATAAAACTATTAACGTAAAAAATTTTGAAAAGTTAACGATGATTGTTTCCGTCAGAACCGGATATTAACCACATAACGTTTTGATACAAAACCATCATATATATTATCGGGCTCTGTTTGTTAATATGTAAAAAGTAAAATTTAAACTGGATGTTAAGCCGATAATTGTGTAAAAATTACCCGTAGATTAATAATCCGTTAACGCGCACCAATATAGCGCCCTTTTCCGGAACCAGAAACATGAAACGTATCTCAAAAGCCATAACTTCTTTATCCCTTTGTCTTCTTGCGGTTTTTGCTCTTCTGGCAACACCCGGCCAGCTTAAGGCATCGAGCACCGTCAAAACATGTACTATCACGGGCATCGCCACAACCGAATATCCCCAGTGTGTCACAACGGACGGCGCCGTGCGCAATCTTCCCGGCGGCTATATGGCAGCCAGAAGCGGCCCCAACCGTTCCGATCAGAAGCCTGGGGATCCGATCGACGTGCAGTATGCTTATTCGAAAGCTTGCCGTTTTATCGACAATGTTTCGGCTTCGCCTCGCGGTTTCAATGGAACGGCTGTCCTCGTTCCTTTCGGCACTTTTTACGAATGGACCAAATTTATCGCTGCCTTCAATGACCCCAACAAACTGATTTACGCCGTCCCTTGCGCAAGACCGAAGAATGCCGTCGACACGGGGGCGACAACGACGGAATACGCGGACGATCCGGCCAAGCCCGTAACCGTCGACATCCCCAATTACGGCCACCCGTACGTTTCGACGAAGCTTCATTCCATTCTGGCCGACACCTATCAGACGACAAAATCCTTCACCCACACCCGCAAGGATTGCAACAAATACAACCTTTGCAACACGCAATCGTGGGAAGAGAAATTCGTTATCAAGTGCACGGCGACCTTCGAACCCGCCAGCGCCGCCGCGTTTGGCGATGGCGCGTTCTGGAATTGCGTTGTCACTTCGCATGACAACCCCGTCCCCCCGTTCAATCCTCCCCCGGTTCAAAGCTGCGGCGCGAACCCCGACGGTTCAATCTATTACATTGACAACGGCACGGACAGCCGTCCCGCCAGCGTCCCCGATGAATGCGAATACGGCGCAGGCACGCGCCGCCTTGTCTGGACCGTCCAGAACCAGGTGAAGTGTCAAAACGGCGTCGAAAAGGCGACGGGCGTTACCCGCAACGTCAACGAGCATTGGGAGGGCGAATGCGCGCCCAAGCCGCTTGAATACTGTATCTTCCGCGACGCCAACGGCATGGATGCGAAGCGGCTGAAGTCCGAATGCTGCATCGTTCCGACAAATCTTGAGGTTTGCAACGCCGTTCCGGCGAACCTGCCTTCCACGCTGGCCGCCGATGAAACGATGACCCTCTCGGGCGGTTATAACAGGGTTGAGGTCTATGCCTGTACGCCTGTTGGGTACTGTTCGTCCGGCTCCTCGGATGTCTGTTCGTCCGGCACATCCAAGAAGGCGGTTTACAGCCTTTTGCGCACGTCCGTCGCCGGCCTGTGCACGCCGGCCATGTGCGGCGAACACGAAAGCGGCACGACGTACTGGAACACCGTTGAGACTTATTCTCAATCGCGCTCGGCCACCGAAGCCGAATGCCCTGCGGGCGGCACAGTCGTCGTCAAATACGCACGTCAGGCGGAAATTCTTTGCACCAACGGCGTCGAAAGCCAGACCGGGCAAAGCCGAGATATTATTATAGACACGAAAATAACCTGCAACCCTCTGTCATGCGGCGAGTATCCCAGCGGAACGAAGTACTGGGAGAATACCGGCGACACGTTCCAGAAGTCTCGCGCAGCCACGGAAGAGGAGTGCGAGTACGGCGGCACGGTCGTTTTGACGAAACAGAAGCAGACACAATATTTGTGCACGAACGGCGTATCGTCGCCGACCGGCAAGACCCGCGTCGTCGAGCTTTGCAAGGATATCGCCTGTAACGCGGCAAGCTGCGGCGACCACCCGAGCGGCTCGACCTATTGGCTTCCGGCCAACGATAAGGTGTCCACGCGCGAGGCCACCTCGGAAGAATGCTCGAACGGAGGAACGGTAACGACGACGACGCATCGCGAAGCCCAGTACCTTTGCACGGACGGCACGGAAAGCAAAACCGGCAAATACAGAAAAACGGGCGTTGACGTCGCCATATCCTGCAATCCGGCCATGTGCGGCGACCACCCGCACGGATCGGTTTATTGGCTCGACGCGGGATCGCGGGTCCGCACGGTCGCGGCGACGGCCGAGCAATGCACATACGGCGGCACGGATACGCTGACGGAAACGCTTGAGGCCGAATATCAGTGCAACGACGGCCTTCAAACGGCAACGGGCAAAGTCCGCGTGACCAGCACGACCCATAGCCTGTCCTGCAACCCGCCGGCGGCCTGTGGCGACCATCCCAGCGGCTCGGCTTATTGGCTGCACACGGGCAACTCATCATCTTCCCGTTACGCAACGACGAGTGAATGTGCCTATGGCGGAACCGTGTCGATCACATATGCCAATTACGCCGAATATGTCTGTAACAACGGCCTTCAGTCGCAAACCGGGCGAACCTATTCGACCGAAACCGGAAAGACGGCCTACTGCAACGACGCGCCCTATGATGGCGGCGGCGACGGCGGTGGCGACGGCGGCGGCGACGGCGGCGGCGGTTAAGGAGAAACCCTGGAATATCAGTCTGATCAAAACATACAAAGGGCCTCTTTCCAGGAAAGTGGCCCTTTCTTTTGAAGGTCAATTAAATAAGAGAAAACAAATCCACCTGTTAAATTTAAGACTTAAAATTTTGATTCGCGCCAATGATATAAAAGACACAAACCATTGCATAATTCACATAATTCGACGTCTTAATATTCCCTTAAATACGGCACTCTAGTATTTGTTCTCTGTATACTGAGCTGCACCCCGTCGTTTAGACCAGCAAGCGGGGTAAATTAAGGTCCATGGATTTACCCCTTTTTCTCATGCCGCTTTAGCCATTTCTGGTTGTAGCGGTTGTTGCGCCTGTGGAGATGTGGG
>Ga0302247_1000550_pt1 | contig 34969 bp, 30 predicted proteins | sample AAG_UR_Ile_MG_FD_193529 | JGI IMG/M metagenome (GOLD analysis project Ga0302247, IMG submission 193529) | Enriched activated sludge microbial communities from anaerobic digester in WTTP, New Holstein, Wisconsin, United States - AAG_UR_Ile | ecosystem: Engineered > Bioreactor > Anaerobic >...
ACCCAGCCGGCCTCGGCGTGGGTGAGGGCCGCGAGGCGGGCGCGGGCGGCCTCGGGGAGCGCGGGGGGCGCCTCGAGGGAGAACTGGGGGAACTCGCGGCGCAGGCAGCGGCGCAGCCAGGGCCCGGCGGGGGTGTCGCGCAGGGCGGGCCCGCGGGCGTCGGCCACGGCCACGCAGGCCTCGACGACGGTCTGGGAGAGTCCGTTGCGGTAGTAGGCCAGGGTGCCGCGGCGGTTCTGCAGCACGAGCACCCGGGCGCCGGTGACGCGAACGGCCTGCCCCAGGCCGTCCAGGCTCTTGCGGAAGGCCTCGCGGGCGCCGACCTCGTCCAGGAGCTTGCGGGCCAGGCGGGCGCCGCAGGCCAGGGCGAGCTCGCGGAAGAACCAGAAGCGCGCCTCGACCTCGGAGAGCGGACAGACGGTCTCGCCCGTGGCCAGCAGCGCGGCCGCGGTGAGCATGGTGGAGGTCACCACCGAGTGGGCGACGATGTCGGCGATCACGCGCAGGCCGAGCTGGTCCACGCGGGCCTTGAAGGCGGGGGAGGCGGGGTCCAGGTCGCCGAGGAAGGCGGCCATGTCGAAGGGCGCCGCCACCTGCACGTTCACGCGGCCGTAGCGGTTGAGCACCACCGAGGCCGCCTTCACCAGGGAGCCCAGGTTCTCGGCCTCCTTGGTGCGGCCCTCCATCTCCTGCAGGTAGGCGCCCTCCTCGACCACCTTCTCGTAGCCGATGGCGATGGGGACCACCTGGGGCGGCGGCACGCGGCCGGTGACCACCAGCTCGGCGATCATGGCCAGGAGGCCGGTGCGCGGGTAGACGGCCTTGCCGGTGCGCGAGCGGGTGCCCTCGGGGAAGAACTCTACGTTGACGCCCTGGCGCAGCAGGGTGGCCAGGTACTCGACGAGGATGGTCTTGTACAGTTTGTTGCCCTTGAACGAGCGCCGGATGAAGAAGGCGCCGCCCCGGCGGAAGATGGGCCCCATGGGCCAGAAGGACAGGTTCTTGCCGGCCGCGATGTGCGGGATGGGCAGGTCGTAGCGCTCCATGAGCCAGGACAGGATCAGGTAGTCCATGTGGCTGCGGTGGCAGGGCAAGAGCAGCAGGGAGCCGCGGCGGGAGGCCTCGCGCATGGCGGCGAAGCCGGGCTGGTCCACGTCGAAGCCGCGGTACAGGCGGGTCCAGACGACCCGGAGCACGCCCTTGTACATCGCCAGCGTGGTGGTGTCCGGGGCCGCCGGGATCTCGGCCAGGGCCGCGTGGAGCTCCTTCTGTGCCTGCCGGGGCGTGAGGCCGTCGCGGATCGCCTGGTGATAGGCGGAGACGACCTCGGGGTCGCGCGCCAGCTCGCGGCGGATGGCGTCGAAGGGCTTGAGCTTGGGCCCAAGCTGGACGCGCCACTCGTGCTCGATGCACCCGTCGAGGGCGGTGAGGAGCATGCGGGCGGCGGCGGGCACCGGAATGTCGCCCTGCTCGCCGGAGAAGGCAGCCAGATCGAGGGCGGGGCCGACCTTGACGGTGGGCTGGCCCAGGGACGAGAGCGCCTGCCCGATCACGCGCAGGCGCCCGGGCACCTCGGGCTCGCCGAGGATGCGGGTCAGCAGCGGGAGGTTCTCCTCACGGCGGACGCCCTTCTTGTTCCAGATGATGGTCACGGGGACCGCGGACAGATCCGGCGCGACGCCGGGGACCTGCCGCAGCTCGGCGAGCAGGTGCTCCAACAGCGGCAGGGCCAGGGGCTCGGCCGCGTCGGCGGTGGGGTTGTGGGCGAAGAGGGCCACGTAGGCCGGGCACCGGTCGAGGATCCGCCGGGCCACGCCCTGGACGCCGTCGGCTCCCGGCGGCAGCACGGCGCCGGCCAGCTTGTCCAGCCAGGAGTTCGCCGAGGCGACGAGGAGGAAGGCGGGGTGGTGCACCTGCGGCACCTGCAGGTCCAGGTGCCGCAAGAGCACGGTGAGCACGAGGTAGTCGAGCTCGGAGGCGGCCCGGAACACGTACACGGGGGTCCCGGGGGTGTGCAGCAGGCGTTCGCGGTCCTCGTCGGCGATCTGCAGGCGCCCCCAGACCAGGGGGTCGAGGAGCACGCTCAGGCGGTCCGACTGGTCGAACCACCGGTCGAGGAGGTCGCGCCAGTTGGGGCTCATTCGTCCATCCCGTGGATGATGGTGGCCGGGTCGGCGTCCAGCGCGCGCTTGCGGGAGAGCTTCAGGCGGCCCTTGGCGCGGTCGATGTCGAACAGCAGCACGTTCACCAGGTCGCCCTCGTGGACCACGTCCTCGACCTTGGCCACACGGGCGCTGTCGAGCTCGCTGATGTGCACCATGCCGTCGGTGCCCGGGAGGATCTCGACGATGGCGCCGGTCCCGTCCAGGATGCGGGTCACGTAGCCGGCGTAGACGCGGCCGACCTCGGGCTCGGCGCAGATGGCGCGGATGCGCTTGAGCACCCACTGCCCGGCCTCGCCGTCGGCGGTGGCCACGCTCACCAGGCCGGAGTCCTCGACGTTGATCTTGGCGCCGGACTCCTCGCACAGGCTCTTGATCATCTTGCCGCCCGGGCCGATGAGGTCGCGGATCTTGTCGGGGCTGATCTGCAGGGTGTAGACCCGCGGGGCCCGCTCGGGGAGCTCGGGGCGCGGGGCGGCCAGGGTCTCGGCCATCTTGCCGAGGATGTGGAGCCGGCCGACGCGGGCCTGCTCGACGGCCTTGGCCATGATCCCGCGGGTGAGGCCCAGGATCTTGATGTCCATCTGGATGGCGGTGATGCCGGTCGCGGTGCCGGCCACCTTGAAGTCCATGTCGCCGAGGTGGTCCTCGTCGCCGAGGATGTCGGTGAGCACGGCGATGTCGGCGCCCTCCTGGATCAGGCCCATGGCGATGCCGGCCACCGGGGCGGTGATGGGCACGCCGCAGTCCATGAGCGACAGGGTGCCGCCGCAGATGCTGGCCATGGACGAGGAGCCGTTGCTCTCGGTGATCTCGGAGACGATGCGGATGACGTAGGGGAACACGTCGGTGTCGGGCAGCACCTTGGAGAGGGCGCGCAGGGCCAGGTGGCCGTGGCCGATCTCGCGGCGGCCGGGGCCGCGCATCATGCGGGCCTCGCCCACGGAGAACGGCGGGAAGTTGTAGTGCAGCATGAAGTTGCGCAGCTCCTCGCCGGTGAGCAGGTCGAGCTTCTGGTTGTCCTGGCCGAAGCCCAGGGTGCAGGTGACCAGGGCCTGGGTCTCGCCGCGGGTGAACAGCGCGCTGCCGTGGGTGCAGGGCAAAAGGCCGACCTCGCAGGTGATCGGGCGCACGGTGACCAGGTCGCGGCCGTCCAGGCGCTTCTTCTCCTGGAGGATCATGGCGCGCACGGCGTGGTACTTGAGCTCCTCGATCTCGGCGCCGATGGCCTTCTCGCGACCGGCGAACTCGCCGGCGAGCTCGGCGACGATGGCCTTCTTGGCCTCGTCCAGGGCGGCGTAGCGCGGCAGCTTCTCCTTGTGGGCGAGGGCGGCCAGGATCGGGCCCGTGCCCACGGCCTTGACGCGGGCGGCGATGTCCGAGCGGTCCTCGAGGGCGGGCACCGGGCGCTTCTCGCGGCCCACGGCGGCGCGCAGCCGCTCCTGCAGGTCGAGCACGGGCTGCACGGCTTCGTGGCCGAAGAACAGCGCGTTGAGCAGCGTCTCCTCGTCGAGGTTGTTGAGCTCGCCCTCGACCATGACGATGGCGTCCCGGGAGGCGACCAGGTTGATGTCCATGTCGGAGCGGTCCAGCTGCTCCATGGTGGGCCAGGCGACGAACTGGCCGTCGACCCGGGCGAGCTGGACGCCGGCCACGGGGCCGCTCCAGGGTATGTTCGACAGCGTGAGCGCGGCGGAGGCGCCGATCTGGGCCAAAGGCTCGGTGGGCTGGCTGAGATCGTGGGACAGCACGGTGGCCACCACCTGGGTCTCGAAGAACCACCCCTCGGGGAACAGGGGGCGCAGGGGCCGGTCGATGAGGCGGCTGGTGAGGATCTCGCCCTCGCTCAGGCGGCCCTCGCGGCGGAAGAAGTTCCCCGGGATGCGCCCGGCGGCGTAGCTCTTCTCGACGTAGTCCACCGTCAGGGGCAGAAAGTCGGTGGCGGGGTTGGCGGTCTTGGCGGCCACGACGGTCACCAGCACCATGGAGTCGCCGAGGCGGACCGTGACGGCGCCGTCGGCCTGCTTGGCGATCTTGCCGGTCTCGATGATGAGCTCCCTGTCGTTGATCTTCAGCGTTTCTTTCACGTACATGTTTCGTTTCCTTCGCGTTACTGGTTGGTCAAACTATAATAAATACCCATTCGTGCTGGGGCGTTTATACTCGTTAATTGGGAAAAGGGAAATTGATAAATCAGGTCTGTTTGAAGATTGCCTCGAGATCGGCCAGACCCTTGACCAGCGTGGCGTTCCCGGCGGCCATGGAGGCGCCGGCCACGTCCTTGAGCCCGGAGCCGGTGGAGAAGACCAGGCAGCGGTGATGCGGCGCCAGGGTGCCCGCGGCCTTGAGGGCGAGCACGCCGGCGAAGGCGCAGGCGGCGGCGGGCTCGGCGAACACGCCGGCGTAGGTGCCCAAAAGGCGGCCGGCCTCGAAGATGGCCTCGTCCTCGACGGTGACCATCAGGCCATTGGTGGCGCGCACGCCGCGCAGGGCCTTGACCGCGTCCCGGGGGAAGGCCACCGAGATCGAGTCCGCCCGCGTCGACGGCGGCACGGGGGTGATGGTCTCGCCGCCGGATTTCCACGCCTCGTGGATGACCGAGCTCTTGACCGCCTGCACGCCCACCAGGCGGGGCAGGTAGGGGATCACGCCCAGGGCGTAAAGATCGGCCAGACCCTTGGCGAGGCCGGAGATGATGCAGCCGTCGCCCACGGACACGAAGACGAAGTCCGGCGGCGTGCCGTAGCCCAGCTCCTCGAGGGCCTCGAGGACGCCGGTCTTCTTGCCCTCGGCCAGCAGCGGGTTGATGGCCGTGGAGCGCAGGTACCAGCCGAAGCGGTCAGCGGCCTTCAGGCTCAGGGCGAAGGCGTCGTCGTAGGTGCCGTCGACCAGGAACACCCGGGCGCCGAAGGTGAGCAACTGGGCGATCTTGGCCGGGGGCGCCGCCTTGGGCACGAAGATCACCGCCGTGATGCCCTCGGGGGCGCACAGGCCGGCCAGGGAGGCGGCGGCGTTGCCCGTGGAGGCGGCGGCGATGAGGCCGATGCCCAGCTCCTTCGCCCGGGCCACGGCGACGGCCGAGGCGCGGTCCTTGAAGCTGGCGGTGGGGAGCCGGCCGTCGTCCTTCACCCACAGGTTGGGGATGCCCACGTGCTTGCCCAGGCGGGTGGCGTGGACCAGCGGGGTGGGACCGATGAGCGTCTGCGGCTTCGGGCCGTCCAGGCGCAGGGGCAGGAGCGGGGCGAAGCGGAACAGGTCGCGGCGCTCGCTCCCGTTGCGCCAGGTGTGGAAGATCGGCCGGACGAAGTCGTAGTCGTACTCGACGTCGAGGATGCCCAGCTCGCCGCAGTGCGGGCAGGTCAGTTCGTGCTCCTCGAACCCGTACCGGCGGTCGCAGAGGGTGCATTTCTTTCCGACGAGGTGTTGCGTGAGGGGCATGGCAGGACTCCTGGGGGGCGCGGCGGGCGCTTCGTCACATCACCGAGACGAAGGCGCCCCCGACCGCGAGCCCGGTGGCGACGATCTTGCGCAAGGTGAGCGCCTCGCGCAAGAAAAAATACGCCATGAGGATGATCATGATGACGGTGAGCTCGGAGAACACCGCGATCAGCGAGGCGGGCAGGTTGCGCAGGCCGACGGCCCACGCGCTGATGGCGAGGTAGGTGCCCAGAAAGCCCGACAGGGTCAGGCTGCGCCAGTTGCGCCAGTCTCCGAGCCCGTCGAGCAGCCGGCGGCGCAGGGGATGGAACGCGTAGTAGACGACCAGGAAGGCGCAGCCGGCGATCAGGCGGAACCAGGTGATGTAGAACAGGTCGTAGCGGGCCAGCAGGTCCTTGTAGAGCACGGCGCCCACCAGCGTGCAGAGCATGGAGACGGTGGCCAGGGTGATGCCCAGGACCAGCCGGCGCGGGCGCTCCTTCGAGTCGCCCGTGGAGGCGATGACGATGGCGCTCACCACGCAGACCGCGCCGAAGATGAGCTGCGCGCTCACGGACTCGGAGAAGATCACCACGCCCGCGAGGATCATCAGCGGCGTGTAGATGCAGCCCACGATGGCGTTCAGGCCCGCGCCCAGCAGCTTGAGCGAGGTCATGAAGAGCAGGTCGCCCACGCCGATGCCGATGACGCCGGACACGATGAGCAGCCAGAAGTCGGTGGTGGACATGGAGGGCGCGAAGGGGATGTCCAGGATCAGGAGGGTGAGCGTGAAGAAGGCGATCCCCACGGCGTTCTTGCCGACGTTGACGCCAAAGGCGGTCACGTGGTCGGCGCTCTTGCGGAAGAGGATGACGGCCATGGCCCAGAACAGGGAGCTGGACAGGGTGCCGAGGATGCCGATGGAGAAGTCGCTCATGGAGCTCCGGGGTCGCCGCCGGGGGACCCCGGAGGACAGCTGCCCGTTCATACATCCTGGAGCGGCGGAACACAACGTCCATTTTTCCGGTTGACACGGCGCGGCAGGCGCGTCATAGATGACCCAGCGAGGTGCGAAATGGCGATGTTCCAGAAAAAAATCGATCAACTGACGGGCTGGATGCGGACGATGCCGGAATATCTCAAGGGCCGGCCGTTCGCCCGCGTCGTGCTCGACGGCCACTTCACGCCGGCCGCGGGCGCCCGCCTCGCGCGCATGTTCCCGCTCCACGCCGACCTGAGGCTGGTCTGGCTCCGCCCTGGCGTGCTGCGCGCCGAGGGGACCCTCGACGTCGAGTCCAACCTCGACGGGGCCGAGGTGTCCGGCGAGCTGCACCTGTCGCCGTGGTGCGCCGAGCCCTTCCTGAAGCTCGCGGTGGTCACCGCCGAGGGCGTGACCTCGGAGCTGGCGGTGCCCCGCATGGGCAAGGACTTCTGGTCCACCTGGCGCCTCGAGGGCGCCCTGTCCGGACCCCTGCGCGGCGACCTCACCCTCCACGTCCCCGCCGAGCAGTTCATGCGTGTGCTGCGCCTGAAGTAGGGGGGCAGTCCCGATTTCGATTTCGATTTCGATTTTGTAGGGAAGTCGCTGCCCCTTTCCTTTTCCGCCCGCGTGCGGTACCCTCCACTGATTTTCCCGGCCCGCCGGCCGCAACCCCGGAGAACTCGTCCCGATGCGTGTCTGTCCGTCCTGTCACAGCCTGGAAGCGGCGCGTCACTGTCCGCGATGCGGGCGGGACCTCGAGGCGGGCGCGGTGCCGCTCTTCGTCTGCACGCTGGGCTGGTCCCGCTCCCGGGAGTACGAGGGGATCCTCGCGCGGTTCTCCGCCGAGCCGGGCTACGCCTGCCATGAGACCGCCGAGGAGATCCTGCACCAGGTGCCCTTGGCCGATCTGCCCGCGGTCGAGGCGCTCGTCACCCGCTACGGGCGGGCCATGCTGTGGAAGGAGACCCGCCTCGAGACCGCGACGGGGGTCGGCCTCGATCTGCACGGCCCCGTAGGCGTCTGCTTCCTGCGTCGGATCCTGGAGTCCTCGGCGCCCTGCCTGCGGGACGAGCCGTGTCCGTTCCAGGGGAACCTGGAAGGGTCGGGTCCGGGCATGGTGGCCGCGCTCCGGCTGGCCGCGCATCTGATGACCCGCCCCGAGGCCCTGGCCTGCCCGTACGGCTGGGCGTTGATCCGCCGGGCCGCCGGTGCGGCGCTGGACGACGAGGCGACAGGTCCGTTCGTGGCCGCGCGGGCGCGCCGTGCCCTGGAGGAGGGCCGGATCCTCCTCGACGGGGACGGGAACTTCACGCCTCTGCGCGCCGATCCCTCCTGCCGGTACGAGGTGAAGGTCCCCGCCGGCATCCCGCCGGGGGCGACCTGGGCGGCGATGAGCGGCGAGCTCGAGCTGGCGGTCGTGGACGACCAACTGCGCGCCTACCCCGACGGGGAGCGCGTGGCCCCCTGGCTGTCGGCCGCCCTCGTGGCGCCCACCACCCGGGGTCGGCACGTGGTGGTGCCCTCGGTCCAGTCCGCCGAACAGGGCTTCCTGGTGTTCGAACCCGGAAAGCCCCCGATCCAGTGCGGGCCGTTCCCCCTCCCGTTCGCGGTGGATCCCCGGCTGCGCCACGTCGCCTTCCTGCACGCTCCGGGCGGGACACCCCAGGTGGTGCTCGTGGAGCTGGTCTCCGGGGTGTGCGAGCCCTTCTGGCTGCGCAAGAGCGCCTGGCCGGCGCCCGAGAGCGTGCGCCAGCTCGTCACCGACGGCGAGGCCGTCGCCATCCTGGACGAGGCCGGGACGGTGAGCGTGTTCCGGGCCGGGGAGCCGCCCCGGCGCGAGCGCTTCACCGCCTGCACGCAGGTCTGTTTCGCCGGTCCGGACGTGCTCGCCGTGCTCTGGGAGGACGGCGCGCGCCTCACCCTGTGGCGGGGCGATGGCGGGCGTGACGATTTCCACCTGCTGCTGTCAGCCTCCGCGCTCTATCCGACGTGTGCCGGGAACCTGGTGTGCGTCTGCCCCGGGCGGATCACCGAGATCTCCCCCGCGGGGGAGATCCTGGACTTCCGCTGTGGCAGCGCGCTCTGGATGTCGGCCCGCGGCTACATGGAGCGCGACGGGGGCGGCTTCACCTGGCACGCGCTGGACCAGGCGCCCATCGTGGACGGCTTCTGGGATCGGCAGCCGGCCGCGATGAAGGTGGTCGGGCTCCCTGACGGAGTCGATGCCGCCGGCCCGAAGGCCGCGTTGATGATGGAGCTCGTGGCGTATTTCCTGTCCAGCCCGCTGCCCCGGGTCGAGCCGGGCGGCTGGACCCGGCTGCGCTCGCAGGCCCCGCCCGCCATCCGGAGGGAGCTGGATTCCCTGCTGGTCCAGGTGCCCTGGCTGGCCGGCTTCGACGGTCCGCCCGAGACGTGGCCGGTGACCGAGACCATCCTGGGAGATCTTCAGGTGTCATGAACATGGAGGTGTGGTGATGACGATCGGACATATCGACCAGCTCGCCGGCGCAGCGCTGGCCGGCGACGACCTGCGCGCGGTCGTGAAGAAGATCCTGGTCAGCCCGGCCGACGGCTGGAGCGACCACGTGATGCGCGTCTTCGAGCTCGGGCCCGGGGGCTTCACGCCCCGCCACGCCCATGACTGGTTCCACGTCAACTACGTGATCGACGGCGAGGGCAGCCTGTTCCTGGAGGGCGTCGAGCACCCGGTCGTGGCCGGCTCCTACGCCTTCGTCCCGGCCGGCGCCGAGCACCAGTTCCGCAACACCGGCGGCCGGCCGTTCCGGTTCATCTGCATCGTGCCCGAGGCCTACGACCAGGGCTGGCGGAAGTGACGGGATCCTGGGCGTGAGAGTCTCGCTCCCGACCCGGTTGTTCCTGGGCTTCGTGGTCCTGCTGCTGCTGTTCTCCGGCCTGCAGGTGTGGAGCCTCCTGGGGCTCCAGCGGCTGGGCTCCGAGTTCGGCAGGATCAACCGCTTCCACCTGAGCTTCTCCCACCAGACGTTCGCCCTGGAGACCAGCCAGTCCCAGTTGCTTTTGCTGCTGAAGAACCTGTCCACCCAGGAGACGGACCCCGAGGCGCGCCGCAGCCCGGCGCTCCTGACGCGCTGGCTCAAGGTGACCTCGGAGAAGCGCAACGAGACCTACGAGCGGATGCGCGCCCTCGTGGCCCAGAACGTCGCCCGCCTCGACGGGGAGGAGGCGGGCTACTACCGGACGACCCTCGCGCCCATGCTGGCCCAGCTCGAGCTCGAGTGGAAGCAGGTGCAGGAGATCTGGGCCGCGGGCTTCTCCTCGGGCCTCGAGCGGCCGGACGTGAAGGCGCTGTTCCGCAAGGAGAGCCTGCTCCTGTCCCGCATCCGCCAGCTGGTGGGCGCCGCGCGCACCCGGGTGCGCCAGCTCGCCGGGCGAATCGAGGACAGCGAGCGCGACCTCTTGCGCATGCAGATCACGCTCCTGGTCGTGGCCTTTGTGCTCGCGCTGGCGATCATCGTGCTGTCCTACCGGCCGCTGCGGGTGCTCGCCCGCCTCACCCAGGGCGCCCGGCGCCTGGGGCAGGGGGACTTCTCGCACCGCATCGAGGTCACCGGCCAGGACGAGCTGGGCCAGCTCGCGGCCGAGTTCAACTCGATGACCGAGGCCATCCTGGAGCGCGAGGGGCGCCTGATCCGCTCCGAGCAGCTGGCGGCGGCAGGCAAGCTCTCGGCGCAGATCGCCCACGAGCTGCGCAACCCGCTGGCCGCGCTCTCCTTCCAGGTGGAGCTGGTCTCCGATCTCTGCCGCGATCTGCCCGAGGGCCAGGCCAGAGAGGAAATGGTCGACCTGCTGGCCCAGATCCAGAAGGAGGTGGACCGCCTCACGGGCATCTCCGAGGAGTACCTGGTGTTCGCCCGCCTCCCCAAGCCCCAGCCCCGTCCGCTGGACGTCAACGCGCTGCTCGACGACTTCCGCCAGTTTTTGGAGGGGGAGCTCGAGCTCGGGCGGGTGCGCCTGGAGCTGGTCCTGGACCCGTCCGGTCCGCGGATCGCCGGGGACGAGGGGCTGTTGCGCCAGGTGCTGCTGAACCTGGTAAGAAACGCCCGCGAGGCCATGCCCGAAGGGGGCAGGCTGCTGCTGGAGTCCGCCGTCCGGGACCGGGAGGTGGTCGTCGCGGTCGAGGACGAGGGGCCCGGGATCACCGGCGGGCAGCGGGCACGACTGTTCGAGGCGTTCTACACCACCAAGGCGCACGGGACGGGTCTGGGCCTCACCGTGAGCCTGCAGATTTTGCACCAGCACGGGGGCACCATCGCCGTGCTGGACGCGCCCGGCGGGGGCGCCCGCTTCGAGCTGCGCCTGCCCGCGCTGGCCCCGGCCGCCGCGCCCACGGAGGAATGAGATGGCGAAGATCGCCGCCGTGTTCCACACCTTCTGTCCACCCGTTCAGCGCCCGCTGGCCCGGGAGTTCGAGGCCCTGACGGTCCACGAATGCACGGTGTACGCCCTGGCGGCCCGACTGGACGACTTCACCTGCCGGTTGCCCACCGTGTTCGGGCACGGCGAGACCAGCGTCGTGCCGAAGGTCCCCGTGTGGCACCCGGCCGGGCGGCTGCGCCGCAGCTTCTGGCGGCACTTCGCCCGCGCGGGACACACGCTGGTGCTGGCCCCCTCGGGTCACGAGGCCCTCACCGCGCTGCCCATGGCGCAGTTCTTCAACCTGCCGTTGGTCGCCTTTCTCACCGGGGCCGACCTGACCCAGCTGCTCAGGCCCGACGGACCCGATCCCCTGGCCCGCCGTTACGCCGCCCGCCGCCAGGAGCTCTTCGCGGGCGTGACGCGCTTTCTGGTGCCCTGTCCGGCGTTCTTCGAGCTGGCCTTGGAGGCCGGGTGTCCGCGGGACCGTCTGGCCCTGCACGCCACCGGGATCGACGTGCCGCCGCTGGTGCCACCGTCGGAGAACGGCCGGCCGATCGTGCTGCTGACGGTGCCGCCCGCCCCCGTGGGCGGTCTCGAGGTGGCCCTGTGTGCGTTCGAGTTGGTGCGCGAGAGCGGGGTGCAGGCGCAGTTGTGGATCCTGGCCGACGAGGCCGTGGGGCAGGCGCTTCGCCCGCGGCTCGACGCCAGCCCCGTCCGCGGCGACCTGTTCGTCGTGCGCGCCGACGACCGGCAGGACGCCTGGGAGCGGGCCGATCTGGTGCTGTGCCCGCCGGTGGTCTCGCCGGGGTTCTTCTTCGACGCGCCCGGGCACGCGCTCCTCGAGGCCGCCGCCCGTGGGAAGGCGGTGGTGGCCACCTGCCACGCCGGCGCCGCCGACCGTGTGGCCGACGGCGTCACCGGGCTCCTCGTCCCCGAGCGGGACGTCGTGGCCATGGCCGACGCGCTGGCCCAGTTGCTCAAGGACGGGGAGCTGCGCGCGGAGATGGGCCGCGCGGCCCGGGCCAAGATGGAGCTCGAGTTCGCGCTCCCGGTCACCGCCGCCCGCCTGGATCGGATTTTGTCGTTGTGACTTCTAGTATCCCTTGCCGGTGGCGGCCTGGCCGCTGACGATGGCGACGGACGCGGACGCGCCCAGGCGGGTGGCGCCGGCGGCGACCATGTCGGCCGCGGTCTTGGTGTCGCGGATGCCGCCGGAGGCCTTGACGCCCATGTCGGGGCCGACCGTCTCGCGCATCAGGGCGATGTCCTCGACGGTGGCGCCGCCCGGGACGAACCCGGTCGAGGTCTTCACGAAGTCGGCGCCGGCCATCTTGGACAGCAGGCAGGCCTTGATCTTCTCTTCCCTGGTGAGCAGCGCGGTCTCGAGGATGACCTTGACGATGGCGCGCCCACGGGCGGCGGACACCACGGCCTCGATGTCGTCCTTGACCAGGGCGTCGTTGCCGGACTTGAGCGCGCCTACGTTGATGACCATGTCGATCTCGCCCGCCCCGTTGGCGATGGCGTCCCGGGTCTCGATGGCCTTGGTGGTCGGCGTGGTGGCGCCCAGCGGGAAGCCGATGACCGTGCAGACCTTGACGGGGGAGCCCTTTAAAAGGCCGGCGCACAGGGCCACCCAGGACGGGTTGACGCACACCGAGGCGAAGGAGTGCTGGCGCGCCTCCTCGCAGAGTTTGCGGAACTGGTCCTCGGTCGCCTCGGGCTTGAGCAGGGTGTGGTCGATGTAGCGGGCCAGCGAGGCTGCGACCGGCGCGCCCACGGTGGTGGCCACGCGGCCTGCGCCCGTGGAGACCATCTTCTCGACGTCCTGGGGTCGGTGCTCGACGCACAGCCCGCACGCGGTGCACTCCCCGGTCTTGGCGACGTCACAGCCGTAGGTGCGCTGGGCGCCGGTGTTGGGGCAGACCGGGGATGCGTCGGCGGAACCGACGCGGTCCGCGAGCCGCTCGATGGGGCAGATCTCCATGCCCAGCTCCCGCGCGCCCGAGACCAGCTCGTCCATGCGTTTGCGGAGGGCGGCGGGCACGCAGGCCGGGTCGATCTCGGCGGGGAGCATAGACTCGGTGCAGCCGATCACGTGCAGGCCCCGGAGCATGCCCGTGAACGCCAGGATCGGGATCCAGGAGTCGGGCTGCAGGTGGACCAGCTTCGACAGCATGTGGGTCGACATGCTGGGCACGCAGATGGTGTCCACGTTCTCGAGCACCTGCCAGATGTTGCCGGCGGTCAGGAGCTGGGCGTTGGGCGCCACGCGGCGGACGGCCGGGAGGCCGATGCAGCTCTGGGCGGTGGAGGAGAAGGCCACCTTGATCACGGCGGCGCCCTCGGCGATCTTGCCGACCTGCTGCACGACCTGATCGACGTGGCGATTGCCCCCGGTCAGCAGCACCAGGACGCCCCGCGAGACACGGGGCGCGGTGATCGTGACCTTGGATTGGTTCTGCGCTCCGGTCTCGCCCTGCAGCCGGCTGATGACCTCGGCGGTGATTTTGGCAACCAGATCTTTCTGATCCATGTGTTTCCCTCGAGTTTGAATCCCGGACGGGCCATCGACTCACCGCGGTCCGAACCACGGCGCGCGGACCCGTCCGCAAGCCACCCGTTGCCGTCAGTCGAATCGAGCGGATGGGGACAGGCGTCCCGTCCCCATCCGAGCGAACTTATTTCGCCATCTTGGGCAGGATGCCTTCCACCTGCTCGTCGGGCCGCGGGATCACGTGCACGGAGATGAGCTCGCCCACCTTCTTCGCGGCCACGGAGCCGGCTTCGACGGCGGCCTTCACGGCGCCGACGTCCCCGCGGACCATGACGGTGACGAGCCCGCCGCCGACGAACTCCTTGCCCACCAGGGTCACGCGCGCGGCCTTGACCATCGCGTCGGCGGCCTCGACCGCGCCAACCAGACCCTTCGTCTCGATCATTCCAAGTGCTTCCTTCGCGTCCATGTCAACCTCCACGTTAGAGTGAACAACCGACCTCGGTCGGTCATAGAATATGCGTTTCGCGCCGCTTGTCCATCAAATCCTGATGGCTACCTGTTCCCGGGCAGGATGTCCTCGACCTGCCCGTCGGGCCGCGGGATCACGTGCACGGACACCAGCTGGCCCACCTTCTTCGCGGCCACGGCGCCGGCCTCGACGGCGGCCTTCACGGCGCCGACGTCCCCGCGGACCATCACGGTGACCAGCCCGCCGCCCACGCGCTCCTTGCCGATCAGGGTCACCTGAGCGGCCTTGACCATCGCGTCGGCGGCCTCGACCGCGCCGACCAGACCCTTGGTCTCGATCATTCCCAATGCTTCGTTCGCGTTCATCACAACCTCCCAATCATGTCTTCAGCGTGCGGACGGAACCGTCCCTGTCCAACACGGTTGATTCATCGACGAATCCGATGATGCAGGCGTCCACCGGGGGGCGGTCCCCCAGGGCGATCGCCGCGTCGCGTTTGAAGGTGAGCGTCACCACGTCCCCGAGGCCGGCGCAGGCGATGCCGTCCATGGCCACGAACGGCTTGCCCTTGGGCTGCAGGCGCTCGTCGAGGCCCTGGACCACGAACAGCCGAAAGCCCGTGAGGGTCGGGTCCTTGACGGTCGCGACGACTTGTCCGATGACTCTGCCCAGATCCATGTCAACTTCCCTTCATCGTCTGTTTCTCGATCTGCGCGATCTTGTCCAGCCGGCGCTGGTGACGGCCCCCCGCGTAGGGGGTGGACAGCCACAGATCCACCAGGTCCCTGGCCAGCCCGGCGCCCAGCCAGGCCCCGCCCAGGCACAGGACGTTGGCGTCGGTGTGCTCACGGCTGCTCTTGACCGAGAACGCGTCCATGGCCACCACGGCCCGGATGCCCGGGACCTTGTTGGCGACCACGGCCGAGCCCTGACCGATGCTGTCGACCAGGATCCCCACGGCGTCGCCCCCGGCCATTCGGTTCCCGGTCATGGCCGAGGTGACCAGGAAGGCGTAGTCGGGGAAGTCGACGGCGTCCCTGGAGTGGGTACCGAAGTCCGCCACCTCGTGGCCCCGGGCGATCAGGTGCGCCTTCAGGTGTTCCTTCAACTCGAAGCCGCCGTGATCGGCACCCATGAAGACCTTGACGTTTCGCTCCGTTCCCATGACCTGCCTCCTGTCTCAGGGTCGGCCCTTGCCGGCCGCGGTCCGCTCGATGATCGCGGCGAACGTGTCGACCTGCAGGCTGGCGTTCCCGACCAGGAACCCATCGATGTCCGGTTTCGCGGCGAGCTGGGCCGCGTTCTTCTCGTTGGCCGACCCGCCGTACAGCACGCGGACCTTCTCCGCATAGGCGTACGAGAACTTCTCGGCCAGGCGCTCGCGCACGAAGGACGCCGCCTCCTGCGCCTGCTCGGCCGTGGCGGTGAGCCCGGTGCCGATGGCCCAGATGGGCTCGTAGGCGAAGACGAGCCGCTCCGGCTCCGGGAAGGGGGGCGTGAGCCCGGCGAGCCCGGCGACCAGCTGGTTGCGCAGCACGCGGAAGGTCGCGCCGTCCTTCCGCTCGGCCAGGTTCTCCCCGATGCAGAAGATCGGCAAAAAGCCACGGGAGACGGCGCAGGCGAGCTTTCTCGCCACCAGCGCGTCGGTCTCACCGAACAGGGTCCGACGTTCGGAGTGGCCGATGATCACGGCCTGGGCGCCGACGTCGGCCAGCATGTCCAGGCTGTGCTCGCCGGTGAAGGCCCCCGCCGGCTCGGGGAAGAAGTTCTGGGCGCCGAGCACGAGGTCGGCCTGCCTGCGGGCCGCTGCCAGCACGGGCAGCAGGATGTGCGGCGCGCAGAGCACGGTCTGCACGCCCCGGCGGTCGTGCCCCTCGAGGCCGGTGACAAAGGCCCTGGCCGTGGCCGAGAGCTGGTTCATCTTCCAGTTGGCCGCCACCAGCGGCGTCCGTCTGCCGTAGCGCGGCGCCGGTGTCCCGGGCGCGTCGGGGAGCGGCCGGGACGGGGGCTCGGGCCGCGCGGGTTCAAGGGACGCCTGGCCGGGGTCCAGCTCTTTCAAGGCCTGCCGGACCAGTTGTTCGATGTGGGTTCGCAGATCGCTCACGTTGACTCCTCACCCCTCCCGGGGAGGGTGACGATTTCTCCATGGATCTCCAGGTGATCGATCACGCCGACGATCACAGCCTCGACCGGCGCGGTGGCGCTGTCCATCAGCAGGCGGGCGCTCTTGCCCTCCTGGCACAAGAGGACGAAGTCCCCCAGGCCGGCCTGGGCGGCGTCCACCGCGAGGACGGCCGGCTCCGTGCGCGCGCCCCTACCGTCCACCGGCTCGACCCACAGCAGTTTGTGCCCGCCGAGGCTGTCGAGCTTCACGGTGTTCACGACCGAACCGATGACGCGCGCGATTTTCATGTTCACACCAGCCCCGGAATCAGGTCCGGATGGGGTGAAGGGATGACCGTGTAGCCCAGCAGCAGGCCCTGGGCGCGCGCGGCGCGGTTCCCCGCCTCGACGGCGGCGCGGACGGCGGAGACCTCGCCGGTGAGCAGCACGAACGCCTTTCCGCCCATGGCGCGGGCCAGCCGGATCTCGAGCAGGTCCACCCGGGCGGCCTTGACCGCCTCGTCGCCGGCGATGATGGCCGCGGCCGCCGAGAACGTCTCGATCATGCCCAGCGCGGCGATCTTCTCGGGGTTGGTGGTGGCAGTGAACGCTTGCAGCACCTGCGGATGGACATTGGGGATCACCATCCGGTCCACGAGCGTGTCCGCCGCCACCGCCTCGCCGGCGGCCACCGCGGCGTTGACCTCGGCCACGTGGCCTCCCACGAGGACGACGTACTTGCCGGGACACACGGGGTTGGCCGCCAGGAGGATCACCTGCGCCGCCTTCAACATGGCATCGGCGGCCTCGAGCCCGCGGGCGAGGCTGCTGGTCTCGACGCAGCCCACCGCCTGGGGCGTCACCTGCCGCACCGGGATGGCCTGGGTCGTCGGGTCGGGATGATTCATGCTGTCCACGGGGCACTCCTTATTTCACGTCGATTACGACGGCCTGGGCCGTCACCTCGCGTACCTGGCCAAAGACGCTGCTGTGCACCCGGGCGCCCATCCTGTCCCGGGGAATCTCGCCGATCACCTGGCCCACGACCACCTGGTCCCCCGCCTGGACCCGGGCCTCGGCGGGGGCGCCGACGTGCTGGCGCAGGGGGATCGAGACGAACGGCACGGGCCCGGTCAGTTCACCCATTTTCGCCGGACCGTCGTAGAGCGCGAGGCCCAGGCGGGCGATCAGGCGCAGGGCGGGGACGTGCCGCAGGTCGCCGAACACGCGGGCCTCGACCGCCCGCGGTTCCCGCGGCCGCTGGATGCCGGCCTTTCCCAGGAGGGTCTTGAGCTCGGCGTTCATGGCGCACGGATCGAGGTTCATGATGCACGCGTAGGTCGCGCACAGGCCGCACTCCGAGCACAGCCAGGCCCCGGCGTAGGCCTGGGGATCCTCGGCGACGCCGGCGGCGATGTTGCGCATCAGGCGGTCGGGGTACAGCGCGTGCCCCAGCGCGTTGCGCGGGCAGAGTTCCGAGCACAGCATGCACTTGAGGCACGCCGAGCGGGTGAGGTGCAGCTGGCGCTTCCGGTCGCGCAGGCGGCGCAGGACCACCGGATGATCCCCGGGCAGCACCAGGAGGCTGGAGGTGGTCTTCGTGACGTGGCCGGCGAAGTCCGGGTTCAGGGTCCCCATCATCGGGCCGCCGACGATCAGGCGGGCGCCCGGGTCCTTGGGACCGCCCGCGGCGGTGATCAGGGCCTCGTAGGGCGCCCCCACGGGCACCTCGAAGGTGGCCGGGGACCTCACCGCGCCGGCCACCGTCACCAGGCGGGTGGTCACCGGCCTCGCGTCCTCGACGGCGCGGGTGACGTCGACCAGGGTCGAGACGTTGCTGACGACGGCGCCCACGTGCTTGGGCAGGCCGAACTCGGGGATGGTCCGTCCGAGGACCTCGCGCACCAGCACGAACTCGTCCCCGGCCGGATAGAAGTCGTCGAGTTTGAACAACGAGACGCGGTCCGCCACGCCCTGGAGCCGGAGCTGCTCGTCCAGCGCGGCGATGGCGTCCTTGTACTTCTTCTTCAGCCCGATGACGCCGCGCCCGGCGCCCGCCGCGGCCATGGCGTACAGCATGCCGGACACGACCTCGCGGGGGCGGTTCTGCATGGTCAGGCGGTCCGTGCGGATCAGCGGCTCGCACTCGGCGCCGTTGGCCACGACCACGCCCACCTCGGTGTCGTATTTGACATGGGTGGGAAAGCCCGCCCCGCCGGCGCCCACGACGCCGGCGTCACGAATGCGTTGGAGGATTTCGGCTCTGGAGATCTGTTTCATCCCGGGTACATCCGTTCGTTCGACTACACGATGCGGAACGCGCCGGCCAGCGTGCAGCGCCGCTGGCGCGTGAAGGTCCGCGCCGAGGTCAGACCCTCGCCCGTGGGACCGGCGATGGACAGGGTCGTGTGCCCCTCGCCGCCGAACCCGAGGCCGGCGTAGGAGGGCGCGTTCTTGACGAAGATGGTGGTCTCGATCTCCCGCGCGACCCGGGACATGTTGCTCACGCTCTCGGAGTGCATGTACGCCGAGTGGCGGTACCCGTGCTCGGCCTTCCTGGCCTTGGCGAGGGCCTCGTCGAGGTCCTTCACCCGCACGATGGGCAGGATCGGCATGAGCATCTCGGTCTGCACCAGCGGGTGGGAGTCGTCGGGCACCTCGCAGATCACCAGGCGCACGGAGTCGGGGACCGTGACGCCGATGGTGGCGAGCAGGACCGAAGCGTTCTGACCCACGAACTTCTTGTTGGGGTGCGCGTGGGGCTCGCCGGGCTCGACCAGGGCCTTCGTGATCTGGTCCACCTGAGCGCCCCTCAGGAGGTGCGCCCCGTGCTTCTGCATCTCGGCGACCAGGTCGTCGGCGATGTTGTCGAAGGCGAACACCTCCTTCTCGGCGGTGCACAGCACGTTGTTGTCGAAGCTCGCGCCGTTGACGATGCAGCGGGCGGCGTGGGAGATGTCGGCGGTGTCGTCGACGATCACGGGGGGGTTCCCCGGTCCCGCGGCGATGCAGCGCTTGCCCGAGGTCATGGCGGACTTCACCACGGCGCCGCCGCCGGTCACCACCAGGAGGCGGACGTCCTTGTGCTTCATGAGCGCAGCCGAGGTCTCGAGGCTGGGCGCGGCCAGGCTGCACAGCAGGGTGCGCGGGCCGCCGGCCCCGGCGATGGCGGCGTTGAGCACCGCCACGGCGTGGTTGGTGACGCCCCGGGCGCTGGGGTGGCCGTTGAAGACCACCGCGTTGCCCGCGGCGACGATGCCGATGCCGTTGTTGATGATGGTGGCCGCGGGGTTGGTGCACGGCGTGATGGCGCCGATGACGCCGAAGGGCGCCGGCTCGACGAGGGTCAGACCGTCGTCGCCCGTGAAGCACAGGGGCATCAGGTCCTCGGTCCCGGGCGTCTTGCGGGCGGCGAGGAGGTTCTTCTGGATCTTGTCGGCCGCGCGCCCGAAGCCGGTCTCGGCCACGGCCTCCCGGGCGAAGACCTCGGCGTGGGCGACGGCGGCGTCGCGCATGGCCCGGATGAACACCTTGCGGCGCTCGAGGCTGACCGAGGAGAACTCGGTGTAGGCCTTTCTGGCCGCCGCCACCGCCTCGTCCACCGTCAGGAAGATGCCGTCGGCGGGGTTCCCCGTCGGGGCGGCGGCTGGCGGCGGGGCCGAGACGCGCGGGGGCTGGGCTGGGGTGGATTCGACCGGCATCAGGCCGCGCTCGCGGACCTGCGCGATGACGGCTTCGACCAATTTGGACAACTGCTGTTCGTCGATCTGAATGGCCATGGGTGCTTCCTTCTCAGATGATCAGCTACTTGGCGAAAGTGCGTGTTCCCTCGAGCTCGATGTAGTCCACGATCGCCATGATCGTGGCGTCCACCGGCGTGTCCTTGGTGGTCTCGGTCAGGCGCGCGGAGGAGCCCTGGACGATCAGGACGATCTCCCCCACGCCCGCGCCCACCGAATCGATGGCCACCAGCGGCTTCCCGTCGGCCTTCTGCTGCCGGAAGTCGACCGGCTCGATGATGAGCAGCTTGGTCCCGGTCAGGCGCTCGCTCTTGCGCGTACTCACGACGTTTCCGACTACACGTGCCAACAGCATCGGTGCTCCTCTATTCCGGCCGCAGCAGGCCAAGGCCCAGCTCGTCCGCCCGGCTCCGGGCCAGGGGTGTGACCAGGGTCCGGGCGTGCAGCCGCAGCTCGCGGCGTCCGGCGCGGACCAGGTTCTCGACGTCCTGCTCGGTGAGCAGGTCGGGGGCGTCCTGCAGCCCGGCATCGCAGGCGCGCGTCATGTCCTTGAGCAGGCGGGGAAGGTCCCGCGCCGGGGCCAGCCGGTACCCCGCCTGCCGCAGCTGGCGCAGAAGGCCGTCGGCCTCCCGGGCCACCGGGTTCGTCGCGGCCGGAGCGCCGGTCGCCAGCAGGTCCTCGCAGATCACCACGGGCCGGCCGGCCAGGTGCGCCTGCACGAGCACGTGGATCCAGTCGTGGTCGTCGCGCAGGGCCAGCAGCAGGCGGGCGGCCTCGAAGTGGGCGGCGGCCAGCAGGACCACGTCGCCCTCGCGCAGGTCCGCCAGGACCGCCTGGACGGGCGCCCGTCCCAGCGCGTGGCAGCGGGTCCGCTCGTCGGCGGGCAGCCGGGATCCCAGTTCATCCAGCAGGTCGGCGCGCACCAGCCAGCGCACCCGCCGGCCGTCGGTGCGGAAGGCCGCCGCCCCCGCCAGGATCGAGTCCCTCAAGGGGGTGGGCGCCGGCCACAGCACGGTCAGGGTCGGCGGCTCCGGGGCCGGGGGTGCCCAGTCCTTCAGCCGGGCCAGCACCAGATCGGTGACGGCTTGGATGAGTCGCTCGAGCTCGTCGGCGCGCATGGGTTATCGGATGCTCCGGCCGGGGGCGGTCAACTGGCAGTAGGGCTGGCTCTCCCCGGGGGTGAGCGAGGCCGAGATCCCGCAGTGCCCGAGCTCGCACAGGTCCTGGCACAGGTTGGCCAGGATCCGGACCTGGTCGCCGTTTTTGATGGACGCGGCGTTGCCCTCGTCGGTGTCCAGGTGGAGCTCGGTCTTGAACGAAGGGGAGACGCGGACCAGCACGTCCGAGAAGACCAGTCCGCGGGGCCCGGCGAACTGGACCCAGACCTTCTGGTTGTCCCGCACGCCCAGCCGGGCGGCGTCCTCGGGGGTGGTGTGGATGTGCCGGGCGGCGACGATGCAGCCCTCGCGCAGCTTCACGGCGCCCCGCGGGCCGATCAGGTGGGCGCCGGGCGTCCCCGCGACGTCGCCGCTGTTGCGCAGCGGCAGCCGTAGGCCCAGCACCACGCCGTCGGTGGCCGAGAGCTCGACCTGGGTCAGGTCGCGGGCGGGGCCCAGGACGCGCACCTTGGAGATCGACCGCTTGGGTCCCATCACGTCCACGGTCTCCTGGCAGGCGAACTGACCGGGTTGGCTTAAATCAAACAATTTCCGGAGCTGGTAGCCGGGGCCAAACAACACCTCGACGTGCTCCCGGGAGAGGTGGACATGACGCGCCGAGAGGGCAACGGGGATGGTCAGGTTCGGGTCGGGCATGGATTCGTCCAGATCCTCAAGGCGATTTCAACGCCGGTCGAGACTATCCCCGAGGGGGCCCGGATGTCAAGGCGGGTTTTGGGCGGTGGTCTTTTGGGGGTTGTGCGTTTTTCCATTTCTTATATGTTACGCACGGGCGCGGACCGCGAGGCCCGACGGAGTGTACATGGCATTTCCCAGTCATTATCAGATCTCGAGCGAATATGGTGAGGGCGCCGTCGCCAAGGTCGTGCGCGCGCTCAACCGCGAAACCGGGAACACGGTGGCGCTCAAGGTGCTCAAGGACATCACCGACGAGGAGGACCTCCGCCGGCTCGGGCGTGAGATGGACATCCTCGCCCGCATCGAGCACCCCGCAGTGGTGCGCTACCTCGGGCACGGGACGACCACCGAGGGGGCGCCCTACGTCGAGATGGAGTGGCTCGAGGGGGCCACCCTGCGCGACGTGCTCATGGCCCGCGAGCGCCTCGAACTGGCTGAGATCCTGGACATCCTGATCCCGGTGTGCTCCGCCCTCGCCACCTGCCACGACAACGGGGTCATCCACCGTGACATCAAGCCAGAGAACATCATGCTCTGCGCGCCCGGCGGGCACACCGTCAAGCTCATCGACTTCGGCATGGCCAAGCTGCTCAAGGGCACCCCCATCACCCACGACGGGCAGTTGTTCGGGACGCCGCAGTACATCGCGCCCGAGCGCATCACGATGGATCAGGACCTCACCGGAGCCATCGACGTCTACGCATTGGGGATCATGTCCTATGAGATGACGACCGGCGTGCGTCCCTTCGACCACGAGGAGGTGCAGAAGATCCTGATGATGCACCTCACCGAGAAGGTGCCGCCCATGCACGAGCTGGCGTCGGACCTGGCGATCCACCCGGGGTTCTCGCGCATGGTGCGCCGCATGGTGCGCCAGGAGCCCGTCCAGCGCCCGCAGGCGGCCACCCTGTACACCGATCTTCGCGTGCTGCGCGCCACCATCGAGCGGCTGGAGCCCCGCATATGAGCGGCGACCCGAGTCGCGTGCCCCGCAAGCCCCCCTGGCTGCGTGTCCCGCTGCCGGGCGCGGGCGCCTTCGCCGAGGTGCGCACCCGGTTGCGGGAGCGCGGGCTCGTCACGGTGTGCACCGAGGCCTCGTGCCCCAACCTGGCCGAGTGCTGGGCGCACCGCACCCTCACCCTCATGATCCTCGGGGACACCTGCACGCGGGACTGCCGGTTCTGCGACGTCCGCCACGCGGACGCGTGCGCGGCGCCGGACCCGGAGGAGCCGGGGAAGGTCGCCGGCGTGCTCGCCGAGCTGGGCGCGCGCTACGCCGTGCTCACCTCGGTCACCCGGGACGACCTGCCCGACGGCGGGGCCGCCCACTGGGCGGCGACGATCCGCGCGGTCCTGGGCGTGTGCCCGCAGGTCGAGGCGCTGGTGCCCGACTTCGGCGGAGACACCGCCGCCGTCGACGTGGTGCTGGCCGCCTCCCCGACGGTGTTCGCGCACAACATCGAGACCGTGCGCCGCCTGTCCCCCGTGGTCCGCCCCAGCGCGGATCCCGACCGGTCGCTGGCCGTGCTCCGGCACGCCGCGCGCACCGGGATCCCGGTCAAGAGCAGCCTGCTGCTGGGCCTGGGGGAGACCCGGGACGAGGTCCTGGCGATCCTGGCCGAGCTGCGCGCCGCGGGGGTGGACCGGCTGGCCCTGGGACAGTACCTGGCACCCAGCCGCGCCCACGCCGAGGTCAGGAGGTTTCTTTCTCCCGAGGAATTTGCTATGTTGCGCCAAGACGCCCTGGAGATGGGTTTCACTGCGGTTCAAGCGGGCCCCCTGGTGCGTTCTTCGTATCATGCCCATGACATGGCCGGCCCCTGCGGCTCCACGAGGTGACATGCGATCCCTGTGTCTTCCGGTCTCCGGGTTGCTTTTCATAATGGTTCTGGGCGGGCTCGTCGCCTGCCGCAAAGAGATGGCCTCCGACAGCGAGGAACACGAGAAGTCCAAGGCCTGCCGGGAGATCACGGCCAAGGCCGAGGCCGAGCAGCTGGCCCTGGTCCAGCCGCCCGCCCTCGACCGCGTGGAGCTCTCGGGGGGCGGCTTCCCGGCACTGCCGCTGCCCGGGGACGCCCACATGGTCCTGGGCCTGAACCTGGCTGCCTTCCAGAAGGCCGGACTCATGGATGATGCCGCCCGGCTGGTCCCGCCGTGGTTCCTGGCCCAGAACGCGCTGACCTTCCTGGGGCTGTCGCCCGGCAAGACCGTGCAGGCCGTGGTGGTCGGGGTCACGATGGACCCGAAGTCCTGGATCCCGAAGCGCGCGGTGGCCGCCCTCACCGGCAACTTCAACGCGACGGAGTCGGTGGACCACGTCCACAACATCGCGGGCCGGCTGCCCAACCTCGCGCTGCCCCCCCTCTCCCGGGAGGGGAGCGATCTGGTGGTCAGTTCGTGGGGTCAGCAGCTCCGGCTCCGCCCCCACGGCGAACGGATCCTGTTGCTCACCAACGCCAAGGACTCGGACACGGCCTTCGCCGCCGACTCCGAGCTCGCCCGCCTCCTGGCGCCCATCCCCCGGGACACCGCGGTGTGGTTCGCGTGCAACCGCGTGACCCGCGAGCTGCCCGGCATGCCCAAGGTCGTCGCCAAGCTGGTCTCCCAGTTGGAGCAGTTCTCCGGCTATTTCAACATTGACGCACAACAGAACGCCGAGTTTCAGATCCGCCTGCGCTTCACCAACGCCGAGGCGGCCCGCCAGGCCAAAGAGATCATGCGGCTCGGCCTGTCCCAGGGGCTCCTCGCCCTGGGGCCGCGGGTCCAGAAGAGCTTCAGCCTGGACGGCTCCACCGACCACGAGAGCGTGGTGGCCCGGGGCCGCTTCGTCCGGATCCTGTTCCGCCTGGACCGCTTCCAGACCCAGTACCTGATTCAATGGGCGGTCTCCACGCTCAAGGAAACTGGACACTGGATTTTCGATCGCGATTCTGCTATGAATGCGTCCTCCGGGCCGGTCGTGCAACCTTAGAATGGCAGCCGGCCGGCCGCTAGACACGGTCGGGTGGCCGTGGACATGGCCGGACACGGGAGCCGGGTCCGCCCGCGACATTTTGAAAGGAAGTAATTCGATGACCAAGAAGACCTACAAGAAGAACGTCGAAAAGACCAAGAAGGCCGCCAAGAAGCCGGCCCCGGCCTCCGTGAGCCCGATGCAGAAGGTGAAGGAGCGCTTCGGCTCCAAGGAAAAGCTGGCCCAGGCCGTGCTCGATTTGTTCACCCAGGTGAAGGAGGAGCGCGAGAACCTGAAGGAGCGCCTGCTCACGGCCGCCAACACCCAGCTGCTGCGCCTGCACGAGATCACCTCCCAGGTGAAGGAGCGCTTCGGCTCCAAGGAAAAGTTGATCGAGCACGTGCTGACCCTCCAGAACCGCGTGAAGGACTCCGGCTATCGCGAGAAGCTCGCCGGCTTCTCCCTGCCGCGCCTGATGGACCTGGTCCGCCGCTTCGAGAAGAAGTAATCCCACCGTCACCAGGAGCCAGCCATGTCCAATCCGATGGCCCGTTTCAACCACCTGCCCCGGCGCCTGCGCGACCGGCTCGGCTCGGACTTCGCCGCCTCCCTGGTGGTCACGTTCGGCGCGGGCGTCGCGTTCTTCGCGCTGGTGGCGCTCCTGATCGTCGCGCTCCCCTGACCGCCCGGGTCAGGTCCTCGGCGCACGGGTCACCCATGCACGGCCAACCACACAAGGGGATGTTCGCATGACCGGGGACGGAAGGATCCGGCTGCTGCCGGACCCGCTGGTGGACATGATCGCCGCGGGCGAGGTGGTCGAGCGGCCGGCCTCCATCGTGAAGGAGCTGGTCGAGAACGCGCTCGACGCCGGGGCGACCCGCGTCGAGGTCTCGGTGCGCCGCGGCGGCATCGACGAGATCGTCGTCACCGACGACGGCGGCGGCATGGCCCCGGAGGACCTCCGGCTGGCCCTGCAGCGACACGCCACCAGCAAGCTGCGCGACCTCGCCGACCTCCAGGCCATCATGACCTTCGGGTTCCGCGGCGAGGCGCTCCCCTCCATCGCCTCGGTGTCGCGCCTGACGCTGGTCTCGCGGACCCGGGAGATGGAGGCGGGGCACGGCCTGGCCCAGGAGGGGACCGCGGCGCCCGGCGAGCTCGTCGAGGCCATGGCCCCGGGCACCCGCATCGTGGTGCGCGACCTCTTCCACAACGTGCCGGCGCGCCTGAAGTTCCTCAAGACCGAGGCCACCGAGGCCTCCCACGTCCAGGACGTGATCGTCGACATGGCCCTCTCCGAGCCGGGCGTGCACTTCCGGCTGGTCCAGGACGGCCGGCTCCAGCTCGATCTCGCGCCCCAGCCGGATCGCCTCCGCCGTGCCCAGGACGTCCTGGCCAGGCGCGTGCGCACCGGGCTCTATCCCTGGGAGGCCGCCGGCCCCGAGGGTGCCCGCCTCTCCCTGGTGATGAGCGCCCCCGAGATCCACCTCGCCGAGGCCTCGGGCGTGTACCTGTTCGTCAACCGGCGGCCCGTGCGGGACCGCCTGCTGCTCTCGGCGGTCACGGGGGCCTACGGCGGCCTTCTGCCCAGGGGACGCTACCCGGTGGTGGTGCTGCACCTGGACCTGCCGCCGGCCATGGTGGACGTGAACGTCCATCCGCAGAAGACCCAGGTGCGCTTCCGCAGCGAGCGGCTGGTGGCCGGCTTCGTGCGCTCGTCCCTGCAGGCCGCGCTGGCCGCCGCCCCCTGGGTGGCGGGGAAGAACCCGCGGTCCTACCAACTGCGCCCGGATGCGGCGCGCGCCGCCGAGGCGGGACCAGGGACCGACCCGGAATCGCCGGCGTCCGGGGGGAAGACCGCGCCCGGAGGGCGCTCCGCCGCGTCGGCGCTGCCGGTCCAGGCGGCCGTGGCCCAGGCCCTGGCGCGCGTCAAGCAGGGCGCCCCCCGGCCTGCCCCCGTGCGATCCTCCGGCGTCCGCGAGGTCGACCGTGAGGACGGAACCTCTGCGGCGCCCGCGCGGCCGGAATCGACGCCCTCCCGCAAGCCCGGCGCCCGCGCCCCCGGGAGCCGGGGCCGCCTCGAGAGCCTGTTCTCGTCTCCCTCGGCCGAAGTCCCTGGCGCCGTCCCCGCCGTCCCCGGCGAGACCCCCGCGATGGAGCCGTCCCCGCCGCCGGAGGGCGAGGGCGATGTCCGGTACCTGGGCTGCCACGACGGCCTGTACCTGCTGTTCTCCCGGGCCGGCCTGCTCATCGTCATGGACATGCACGCGGCCTCCGAGCGCGTCCGCTACAACGAGATCCTGGCGAACCTGCGCGGCGCCCGCGCCCTGTGCCAGGGACTCTTGCTCCCCCTCACCGTCGAGGTGGAACGCGCCCCGGCCTGGGAGCCGCACCTCGACGACCTGCGCGCCCTGGGCTTCGATCTCGACCTGTTCGGGGACCGCCAGTTGGTGATCCGCGGCGTGCCGGCCTCCCTGGGCACGCGTCCCGTGGAGCCCCTTTTATCGGAGTTGTACGAGGACCTCGTCGCCGGGCGGGACGCCGCCGAGGGGCTCGCGGTCCACGAACGCATGGCCGCCACCATGGCCTGCCACAGCGCGCTGCGCAAGCACGATCCGATCACGCCCGAGATGGCCCTGCGGCTGTTCGGGCAGATCCGGACGATCCCCGCCGGCGGGCACTGCCCCCACGGCCGGCCGGTCTCCCTGGAGCTCTCCACCGCCGAGCTGGAAGCCGGCTTCCTTCGGCGCTAGGATCCCGGACATGCCCTTCGAGCCCGTCTCCGTCGCCCGCACCCTGTTCCAGTTGCTCGCGCGCAACCCCCAGTTGCTGCACCTGTTCCACCTCTCCCGCCTGCAGATGGAGTGGAGCCGCTTGCCCGCCCCCTATCCCGACGGCACCGCGCCGCTCGCCTACGACGGCGTCACCCTCACGCTGGCGGTGCGCAACATCGTCTGGCGCCAGGAGCTGGGCCTGCGCAGCCGAGAGCTCGAGGCCGCCATCCGGGCCGCCTGGCCGGACCTGGCCTTCCACGCGCTGCGGTTCCGCGTCCACGAGCTGCCCAAGGCCCCCGCTCCGCCCCCGCGCCCCGCGGATCCGGCCCTGCGGCAGCGATCCATCGCCCGCACCACGCCGGGCTCCCCCGGCGAGCAGGAGTTCCGCCGCCTCCACGACGAGTGGAAGGACTCCGACGAGCCCTTCGCCCGCAGCCTGCTGCGGATGCTCGAGCAGCGCCTCCCGGAAGATGGAAAATGAACGGTCTGTCCATAACTATTTCTATCTTGCGGATTCCAACGGGTCCATAATAATCTGTCTGCCCGAACAAGGGACGAATGGCCGCTCATCAGTCCCAGGCAAGCACGGGAGAAGTGACGATGCAGTCAGGACCATCGATGACCGAAACCGCCCCGTCTTCTCTCGAGCGGACCCTGGCAAGGATGTTGCTCTGGGTCTTCGGCGTTTGTGGCGTCCTGTTCACGGTGACAGGGATCGTGCCGCTTCAGGAGTTCTGGACACGCCTGCCCCATGATCAGTTCTTCTCTTCCGCCCTCTGTGTATCGTTCCTTTTTTTTCTCGCGACATCTCCCGGTCGTTTGCGGGTGCTTCGCACCCTGGGACTCCAGTTCTGCCTCCTGGTGCCATGGGTCCTATACTACTCGCCCTCAGAACCAATGGCGTGGTGGCAGGCCTGGAAATTCACGGTGGGCCTCTCCTCGACGCTGGTGCTCTGGACGACAGCCTTGCGGCACCCGGACCCTGAATCGAGATCCCGGCTCGTCGATGTCGCGATCTCGGCGGGCCTGCTGCCCCTGTTCGTCCTGACGAGTTCGTTGTTCCTTGGGCTCACGATTGCGCTCTTTCCGACGACCTACGACGGTCTCGTTCTGGCCCTGGACGGCACCTTCGGGACACAACTGAGTTTCAACCTCTGCCTCGCGTTCGGCGATTCATGGTTCGTGACGACCTTGTTGGGGTTCGTGTATTTCGAGCTGCCGCTCGCGGTGGGTGGGTTGATCGTGCTCGGACGGCGAACGCCCTGGCTTCCTTCACGGCAGCTCATACTCCCCTTCCTGGCCCTGGCAGTCGCAGGGTACATCATCTATGCCCTGTTCCCTGTGGCAGGGCCTGCGTTCGCTTTCCCGGATCTGTTCCCGTTCCATGCGCCGGATCCGGACTCCGTTTCCCATCTCTCCATGCTGGTGATGCCGGTGCCGCGCAACTGTATGCCGTCGCTGCACACCGGCTGGGCTCTGCTGCTATTCTGGCACACGAGGGGACACGCGCGCTGGGTCCAGCGTCTCGGCCTGTTCTGGCTCGTCGGGACCATGCTGGCCACGCTGGTGCTGGGATTCCATTATTTTATCGACCTCGTGATTGCCTGGCCATTCACTTTGGGAATTCTAGCCGCCACAACTGGGCGCATCCGAGCGAACGCGTCTGTTCAGCGCTTCTGGGTGCTCGGTTTCGGCCTGGGTGCCGCATGGCTGATAGTGGCCCGGTATGGACTGCCCATCCTCCAGCTTCACCCGCTCGTCCCATGGTCGCTGTCCCTGGCCACTTTGGTCGTCGTTGAAAAAGCCCGCCTGCGGTTCCAGGACCTCCTGGTGGGAGAGGTCTCTGCAACTGGTGGGCCAGGAGAATCCAATTCTCCAGGCGTGACAACGGGGATGACGGATGAAGACAGGACCCTGGTGCGTTTCTTCCTGCTGGCGTTCGTCCTCTCCGGCGCCGCAGGGCTCGTCTATGAGGTCGTCTTCAGCAAAAAACTGGCCTTGATCTTCGGCTCCACCTCCATCGCGGTCACACTCGTGCTGGCGACCTTCATGGGGGGGATGGCACTCGGATCCTGGTTGGGAGGCCGGCTTGCCGCCAAAATCAGAGACCATCTGGCCGCCTATGCGGCCTGCGAGTTCGGCATCGGGTTGTTTTGTCTGGCCACACCGCTCTGGGTTCACCTCGTGGAAAAGCTCTATCTTGCCCTGGCGCCGCCGTTTCTGGAGGACACCCTCTCCCGTGGACTCCTCCAACTGGGGATTGGAGGACTCTTCCTGCTGCCACCGACGGTCTTCATGGGGATGACCCTCCCGTTGCTCGCCGAGGTTCTGGTGCGTCGTCGGCAGACCCTGGGCCGCGCTACCGGCATTCTTTATGGGGCCAACACCGCCGGCGCGGCCGTGGGGGCCATCGGCGCAGGCTACGTCCTGCTCCCGGTGCTCGGTGTGAGCAACTCGATCTTCGTGGCGTTCGGTCTCAACCTCTCGGCCATCCTGGTGGCCTTGAAGATCCGCAAATCGCTTTTGAAGGAAGGACAGCCGGAACAGCCAAGTGGCGATAACCGCGAGGTGTCGTTTGCGGAGAAATCGACAGGCCCGGCGACGACGCGCCCGATTCCCTCCAGCCCGGAGCCGCCCGTGATGTTGTGGCTGGGCGTGCTGTGCATGACGGCGCTCGCTGTCGGTGGTGTGGCGAGTTTCCTGCTGGAGACCACCTACTTCCACATCCTGAACTTGGTCGCGGCCAGCAGCTCCTACTCTTTCTCCCTCATGCTGGCCATGTTCCTGTCGGGGCTCGCGCTGGGCGCCTGGGTAGCGAGACGCCACGTGCTCCCGAGGGGTAGGGGCTCATGGCTGGCACCCCTCGCGCTGGCGTGGATCGGGGTGGCGGCCGTGCTCTGGCTTGGAAACCGGCTCTGGCAGGGGTTGCCAGGCTACTTCGCCAGCTTCGCCTATTACCCTGCCACCACGACCTTCGAGGCCCGTGAACTGGTCCGTGGACTCGTCTGTGCGGTGGCCATGATGCCACCCGCGTTCGCCATCGGTCTGGCCTACCCGTTGGCCATGGAAGGGATCGGCCAGGCCTGGCCGGACCGCGCGGTGAGGATGCTCGGACGTGGTGCGGCCCTGAACACCCTGGGCAACATCGCGGGGACCGTGATGGCGAGTTTCCTGTTGTTGCCTCGTCTGGGTTCCATGGAGACCGTTCGCCTAGCCGCCTTCGTGTCCCTGCTCGTCGGCGTCTCGTTTCTGCCCTTTCTGGCCTCGCGCGCGCGCTGGGTGCTCGGTGCTTCGGCGCTGACGGTGGCGTTGATGTGGATCCTGCTGCCGGCGTCGTTCGACCTGCAACAACTCGCCAATGGATCCCATATATACTTTTCCCAACAGTCATATGGGAGGGTCATTGATCATGAGGAGGCGCCCGACTCGGGTTTGGTGACTGTGACGGAGTCTTGGCTTGGCAATCAGCGGGTGAGGACGCTTCTCACCAATGGCAAATTCGAGGGGGACGACAATCCGCACGGAGAGATGAGAGCGCAGTATGGATTCGCTCTGTTTCCGCTGCTGCACCAGCCCGAGAGAACCTCGGCGTTGTTGATCGGTCTGGGAACGGGAACCTCCGCCGGGGTGTTGGCGCGCTCGGGGTTCGAATCCCTGACGATCGCTGAACTGAGCCCGGCCATCCTGCGTTTCGCCCGAAAATATTTTTCCGAAGTGAATGCGAACGTCCTCGATCGTCCCAACGTTCGGGTACGGGTGACGGACGGACGGAACCTCGTCTTCCTGAGTCCGGACCGCTACGACCTCATCTCCATGGAGTTGTCGAGCATCTGGCTCCCCGGTCAGGCGGCCTTCTACAACCAGGAATTCTACCGTCTGGCGCGCAGGCGACTTCTCCCTGGTGGGGTGGTGCAGCAGTGGTTGCAGTTGCATCGACTCTCCCGTCGGGATCTGCTGTCGATCATAGCCACCCTGCGGTCGGTGTTTCCAGAGGTGTGGCTGTATTTCTCGGCGCCCGACACTATCGACGGCGGGCAGGGTGTTCTAATTGCCTGCACCCAGCAGTGCCGTCCCTCCGAGACGAGCCGTGGACGCCTTGATGCGGTGACTGAATTCGAACCGGTCTTCGCCCGGATGGGCGGCAGGTCACAGCACCTGCTCCGGTACCTGCTGTTGGACGCCCAGGAGATCGACGCCATGCTGGAATGGGCGGCGGGAAACGGACTCACGGCCGAAGCCCTGATCTCCACGGATGATAACCTTCGCCTGGAGTTCTCGACGCCCCGGGCCAATGTGAGACCATACAGGCAGAGCCTGGATGACAACCTCAGGTTCCTCGGAGGTTTCCGCAGACCTTCGGCGGTGGACCGTCACTGACTCAGTTTCGCCAGCCCATGCGGTCACCCCAGGTCCGGAAGCGGGCCTCGATCTCGGGGGGCGGGAGGGTCCTGGCCAGCACGTCCCGGGCGACCTGGAAGTTCCCGGCCCGGAAGGCGAGCTCGGCGAACCCCGCCGCGACCTCGGGGATCTGGGCCAGCTCGTCCCGGTGCGGGGCGAGCAACGAGTAGGCGCGGCCCCACAACTCCAGCTCCGAAAACTCGGCGGCGCGGGCGAGGAGGGCGGCCGGGCCTTCCTGGGAGTCGGCCATGGCCCGGTGGTCCCGCGCCTGCTTCAGGTGATTGCGCGCCGCCTTGATCCGGGGATCCTCCCTGCCGTCCTGTCCCAGGGCGGCAAAAGCCCGGTCGTAGTCCCCCTCGGCCGCCAGCAGGACGGCTTCTGCGACGGTCACCTGGACGCAGCGGGCGCAGGCTCCGTGGGCCCTCTTCAGGTGGGCGGCAGCGGCGACGGGATCCCCGAGCCGGAGGGCGAGGGTCGTCCGCTGGGTCCACAGCAGGGCTTGATGCAGGGTCAGATCCCCCGGATCCTTGGCGCTCTTGCGGAGCTCAACGGTCGCGAGGGTCGTCTCGAGGGAGGCCCGCCGCGCGCGCGGATCCAGCAGGTCGGCGGTGAAGCGGTCGAGGGCGAGGAGGGTCTCGCGGTCGAGGTCCGGGGTCAGGCGGGCGCCCACGTCCGCGAGTTGGTATCCGAACCGGTAGATGTCGAACTCGCGGTCGGACATGGCGTTGCGGAAAGCGAGCAGCGCGGAGAGGGCCTTCAGGTATCGCCGCTCGGCCATGGCGCGACCGATCCGCTGCTGGTGCGCCTCCGCGCTCTCCGGGTGGAGGGCGAGCTCCCGCTCCCAGAGCCGCTTCTCGTCGGAGAAGTCGTGCGCCCGCAGCATCGCCAGCAGCCCGAACAGCGCGACGCCGGCGCCCGCAGTGATGAACGCCAGTGTTCTCCTGGCGGGGGTCTGCCGTTCGAGGAGGTCGCCCAGGAGCAGGGAGACGCCGAGCACGGGCACGTACAGGAAGCGCTCGGAGACCAGCGTCTGCATCCCGGTGAAGAGGAGGTTAGCCGTGGGGAGCAAGGTGGCCAGATAGAACGCGATGCCGACGGTCACGGCGGGCCGTCGCCGACGGAAAAGGACGGCGAGGGTCGCCAGGATGGCGAGTCCGGCGGCGCCCAGGGCCACGTGCCCGGTCGAATGCAGGAGCTGGCCGTCCACGCGCTGCAAGATCCCTTGCTGGATGGACAGTTCGTGCGGAGCGAAGGTCAGTTCGAAGAACCGGCCGAAGGAGTCCAGGACGGCCAGCCCATGGTCCGCGAGGGGCAACGAGAAGTCCCCGCCCGAGCGGACGGGCATCCACAGCGCCCGGCCCGCGAGATAGACCATTGCGACGATCGTCTGGGGGAGCGCGGCGCGCAGGACCCTGCCCACCAGGTTCCAGTCCACCCCGGGGCGTCCGGCGGCCACCCAGGCTTCCACCGCCACGAACGCGGGCAGGATGATGGCCTGCTCCTTGGAGAGGTAGGCCATGATCGTACCGCCGAGCTCCAGCGGCAGGCCCCAGGGAAGGCCCCGCAGGCGCCTGGCGAAGCCGGCCGAGGCGAGGAAGATGGCGAGGGTGCAGAGGATGTCGGTCCTGCCGGAGATCCAGGCCACGGACTCGGCCTTGGTGGGGTGCAGGGCGAACAGGAGGGCCGCCAGCACCGCGGGCCAGGCCGCGCCGCCGCCGATCCACCGGCGGAGCAGGAGGAAGGAGAGGCCGCCGACGGCGGCGTGGGCGATCGTGTTCGTGACGTGGAACATCAGGGGGGAACCGCCCCCCAGGTTCCAGTCGAGGGCGTAGGTCAGGGTCACCAACGGTCTCCAGTAGACGATCCGGCTGGCGGAGTTGAGCATCTCCTCCCCGACGCTCCAGAAGTCGGTGGTGAACCACCGCGTGAACCAGATGAAGGATTGGGCGTAGGGGTTGTCCGCGATCAGCGGGCGGTCGTCGTAGATCCATCCACCCAGGAGCGCCGGGAGAAAGACCGCGCCGGCGAGCAGGGAGACCAGCAAAAAGAGCGCGCGGTCACGACCCGATCCACCGACCGGGCCTGGCAGGCCCGTGCCTGGGTCTGAGACGGGCGGGGTTCTGACGGGTTGGGCGGTTCGGAACATGGGGCGTGGACTCGCCTTCTTCGAGTTGGGGCAAGGATGCCACAGCGACCGGCGCGAAGTAAAGCGCCGGTTCGCCCGGATCGAATGGGCGGCGGTTTCTTGCATTCTGCGCTTTCTTGCACTACCCTTTTCCCCCATGAACCGCAGCGCGTTCCGGATCCTGGTCGTCGACGACGAGAGCAGCGTGCGCAAGATGCTGCAGATCGCCTTCTCCCGGGCCGGCTACGGCGTGGAGACCTTCCCCTCCGCCGAGGACGCGCTGGCCCACCTCGAGGCAGGGACCGCCGACGTGATCGTCACCGACCTGCGCATGCACGGGCTCTCCGGCATGGATTTTTTACGAAAAGTCAAGCAGAAATGGCCCGAGCTCGAGGTCATCATGATCACCGCCCACGGCACCGTCGAGAACGCCATCGAGGCGGTGCGGGCGGGGGCCTTCGACTTCGTGCAGAAGCCGTTCCAGATCGCCGAGCTCGAGCTCACGGTGGCCCGCGCCCTCGACCAGCGGGCCCTGCGCCGGGAGAACGAGGAGCTGCGGCGCCAGGTGCGTGGAGGGCAGGGGCCGTCGGTGCAGTTCGTCACCGAGTCCCCGGCCATGAAGACGGTGCTCGAGCTCGTGCTCAAGGCGGCCCCGGCGCGGGCGAGCGTGCTCCTGACCGGCGACTCGGGCACGGGCAAGGAGCGCGTGGCCCGCGCGCTGCACCAGCTCAGCCCGCGCAAAGCCGGCCCGTTCCTGGCCGTCAACTGCGGCGCGATCCCCGAGACCCTCCTCGAGGGAGAGCTCTTCGGGCACGTGAAGGGGGCCTTCACCGGGGCCGATTCCACCCACGTCGGGCTGTTCCAGGCCGCCGGCGGCGGGACCCTGCTCCTCGACGAGATCGGCGAGATGCCCCTGTCGCTCCAGGTGAAGCTCCTGCGCGTGCTGCAGGAGCGCTCGGTGAAGCCCGTGGGCGGCACCCGGGAGCTCCCGGTGGACGTGCGCGTGGTGGCCGCCACCAACCGCAACCTGGAGGAGGACGTCCGCGCCGGCCGCTTCCGCGAGGATCTTTACTATCGGCTCAACGTGGTGAG
>Ga0302247_1000559_pt1 | contig 34513 bp, 36 predicted proteins | sample AAG_UR_Ile_MG_FD_193529 | JGI IMG/M metagenome (GOLD analysis project Ga0302247, IMG submission 193529) | Enriched activated sludge microbial communities from anaerobic digester in WTTP, New Holstein, Wisconsin, United States - AAG_UR_Ile | ecosystem: Engineered > Bioreactor > Anaerobic >...
GCTTATCATCATATAGGAGAGGCTCGTTGTCAACCGGGATCCTTAAAAATTTTTCTCCTACTGAAAGTGACATTTTCATACGATAATTAAGTCACTTTTAGGGTGACATTTTCACAAAGTATTGACACAATATGTTTTTAAGGGCTGCAAGGCTGAAGAATGGCGGTGTTGACGCAATCCTATAATGTACTTTACTTATACAGGCAAATTATAGTATCATTTATTATGTCACAATTTGATAGTATTATTTGTATCATATAACATACTTATTATGAAGCGGAGGTAAGAAAATTTTTCTAAATTCGAAAAATTTACTGCTGATGCGTTATAATATATAATAATAATAAAAAGCGGGAGGAGATCACATGTCTGCCATATACAAAACTCAGTACGGTGAAGTTAATATAACAGATGATGTTTTGGCAACCATTTCAGGACTTGCAGCTACTGAATGCTACGGTTTGGTAGGAATGGCAAGCAAGAATGCTAAAGACGGCCTGGTTGAGCTTCTTAAGAGAGAGAACCTTGCTAAAGGTGTAAAGGTTACAACAGAAGGTGAAGAGATAATAGTGGATTTATATATTGTTGTCGAATTTGGTACAAAGATATCAACTATTGCAGATAATATTATCAGTAAGGTAAAATATACTGTAGAAAATCTGACAGGCTTGAAAGTAAAAAAAGTAAATATAAATGTACAGGGTGTCAGAGTATAACTCTGGAAAGGAGGTACATATCTTGTCAACAAAAAATATTGATGGTATACAGTTAAGAAACATGTTTTTATCCGGCGCAAATAATCTGGAAAACAATAAAGGAATCGTAAACTCTCTGAATGTATTTCCTGTACCTGACGGCGACACCGGAACAAATATGTCGCTTACAATGCAGCTGGCTGTGAAGGAAATCATAGCTGTCAAGAGTATTGAAATACAAAGCGTGGCCAATGCCGCTGCCAATGGTTCCCTTATGGGAGCAAGGGGCAATTCAGGAGTTATACTTTCACAAATATGGAGAGGCTTTGCCAAGGCATTGAAGAATCAAAAAAGTATGGATGTAAATTTATTGGCCAATGCACTTACGGAAGGCTCCAATACTGCCTACAAAGCAATAATGAAGCCTACTGAAGGGACTATTCTTACAGTCATTCGGGAAACAGCAGAGTATGCAATGAAGGTTTCAGAGAACTTTGAGGATAATGTACTATTTTGGGAAGAAATAATAGAGAAGGCAAACAGTGTATTGCGCAGGACCCCTGAAATGCTTCAGGTGCTTAAGAACGCCGGAGTTGTTGATGCAGGCGGAAAAGGACTTATATATATATTTGAAGGAATGTATCAGTACCTGAAGACGGGTGAAATGATAGAACTGAAAGCTGCAGCAGATGATGAAGAGCATGACAGGCCGCTGTTTAAAGAAGAGGAAATTGTGTTCGGCTATTGTACCGAATTTTTTATAAAAGGAAGAAAACTCGGGATGGAAAAGTTCAGAGACGAAATATTGCCGATTGGAGACTCACTTCTTGTTGTTGGGGATGAGAATCTTTTGAAGGTTCATATACATACCAACAACCCTGGCAGGGTGCTGGAACTGGCGATGGCCCAAGGTGAGCTTTCCAGGATAAAGATAGATAATATGAGGGAACAGCACAATGAACTGCTGTTTAATAAGGAGGAGCACAAAGCTGCGGAAGAAGCGGAACAAGCTCCAAAACCTATGGAGAGGTATGGAACCATAGCTGTTGCAATGGGAGAAGGCATATCTTCCATATTCAAGGACTTGGGGGCAAACGAAATAATAGAAGGCGGGCAAACAATGAATCCAAGTACTGAGGATATATTAAACAGTGTGAATAAAATCAATGCAGAAACGATATATATATTCCCCAATAACAGCAACATCATTCTTGCCGCAAATCAGGCAAAGTCAATGTCTGATAAAAATGTTATAGTTGCGGCGACAAAATCCATCCCTCAGGGGATATCCGCACTTATGGCGCTTAATCATGATAAGGAAATTGAGGAAAACAATAAAAAGATTGAAAAGGCAATTGCAAACGTAAAGTCAGGTTTGGTTACCTATGCAGTGAGAAATTCCAACTATGACGGAATAAATATAGAAGAGGGTAATGTACTTGGCATGGTTGAAGGGAAAATCAGCGGGGTAGGCAATGATATTCTTGAAGTCAGCCATAAGGTTCTTGATGATATGGTAGATGAAGATTCTTCTTTGATATCCATCTACTATGGCAGCGAAGTGAATGAAGATGAAGCCCTGAAGCTGAAGGAAGAAATCGGCGAACTGTACAATAACTGCGAAATAGAACTGCACTTCGGCGGACAACCTCTGTATTATTATATACTCTCAGTAGAATAAAATTATTGAGGTGTACAAATGAATTATACTGATGATTCCATAACCAATTTAAAGGGAATAGGACCGGCAAAGGCCAGGCTTTTTAATAAGCTTGGCCTGTACACTATCGGGGATTTGCTGGAGTACTTTCCGAGGGGTTATAAAGATAAAAGCGAGATTACAAAAATCAGGGATATAATGCCCGATGAAAGCTGTACCGTAAGGGTGCGTGCCGCAGGAAAGGCCCAGGAGGGCAGAACCAGGAGCAGGCTTATTATTACAAAGCTGACGGTATTTGATGATACAGGCAGGTTGAATGCAGTGTGGTTCAACAACAGATTCATTAAAAATGCTTTCAGGGAAGGGGACGAAGTACTGATGCACGGCAAGGTAAAGCGCATCGGGAAGGATCTGGTCATGGAGGTCCCCGAGTATGAGAGGCTGTCAGACAGTGAAAGCATAAACCTGATGAGAATAACGCCGTATTATTCCCTTACTGAAGGCCTGTCACAAAAGGATATAAGAAAGGCGGTATACGCAGCATTAAAACATGCTGAAAAGCAGGCGGATTTGTTTCCGGAAGAACTGCGGAGAAAATACGGACTTGCCGAGATTAATTTCTGCATCAGCAATATTCATTTTCCGGAGTCTATGGATAAGCTGAAGCTGGCAAGGAAAAGGCTGATATTTGAAGAGTTTTTTATGCTGCAGTCCGGGTTGATACATATAAAAAAACTGAACAGCGCCGGGCAAAAAGGTATTAGGTTTAAAAAGACAAGTGAAATAAAAGAGTTTATTGAACATTTGCCTTTCAAGCTTACTTCAGCACAGGAAAGGGTTTTTGAGGAAGTCAGCAAAGACATGGAAGGTTCGGGCATTATGAACAGGCTTGTACAGGGGGATGTGGGTTCAGGCAAGACGGTCATTGCCGCTCTTGCACTGTTCAAATGTGTAAGAAGCGGATATCAGGGCACAATGATAGTACCCACGGAAATACTTGCAGAACAGCATATGGAGACTTTAACAAACCTGCTCAAAAACACAGGTATTGAAATTGCACTGCTGAAGGGCGGAATGACAGGGAAGGAAAAACAAAAAGTGCTGGAGGGAATAAAAGAAGGAAAAATAGACGTGGTTGTGGGAACCCATGCAATCATTCAAGACAATGTAAGCTTTAACAAGCTTGGACTTGTTATTACCGATGAACAGCACAGGTTCGGCGTAAGACAGAGAGCATTGCTTTCGGCAAAAGGGGAAAATCCGGATATGCTGGTTATGACTGCAACTCCCATACCAAGAACACTTTCACTTATAGTATACGGGGACCTTGATGTGTCAATAATAGATGAAATGCCTCCCGGCCGAAAAAAAGTAGAGACTTATTTCATAGATTCCGCCAAAAAGGAAAGGCTTATGAATTTTGTCAAAAAGGGCCTTGATGAAGGACGGCAGGCATATTTTGTATGCCCGCTTGTTGAAGAGTCCGACAAGCTGGAGCTTAAATCAGCGATAGAGTACAGTGAGGAACTAAAAAATAAATACTTCCGGAACTATAATGTGGGATTGCTTCACGGAAGAATGAAAGCCGATGAGAAGAATGAAGTAATGTACAGGTTCAGGGAAAAAGAAATTCATATACTTGTATCAACAACTGTAATTGAAGTAGGAGTAAATATCCCCAACGCCGCCTACATGGTAATAGAAGACGCTGACAGATACGGAATGGCCCAGCTGCACCAGTTGAGGGGCAGGGTCGGAAGAGGCGGACACCAATCCTATTGCATATTAATTTCTGATACAGGGAATGAAATAGCGCAGGAAAGGCTTAAGTATATGACAAAAACGGAAAATGGCTTTGAGGTAGCCGAGAAGGACATGGAGTTCCGCGGAAGCGGGGAGGTACTTGGGCAAAGACAGCACGGGCTTCCCGGCTTCAAGCTTGCTGATGTTTTTCGCGATGCGAAGCTTCTTAAGCTGTCAAAGGAAGCAGTAGAATACATATATGAAAATAATAAGCTTTCCAATGAGGATTACAAGAAGATGAAAGAAATACTGGATCAAAGGTTCCAGAAGATGCTGGATGAAATAACGCTTAATTAGGCCTCGAATATTTTCCTAAGTTAACATAATTTACAGTGTTTAAAAAACTGTAAACGGAGTAAATTAATAATACATAAACCGCACCAAGCATTTACGCTGCATCGGGGCTGCATTCGACGGGACTATTGCGGTTTATACACGTAATACAAACAGGAGGTGCTACATATGCCAAGAAATACCACATCAAACAGGACCTTGATACCGGAAGCAAAGGCTGCTTTGAAGACTTTCAGGGATCAGATAGCTACTGAATTAGGAACGGATCTTACAGGCTATAATGGTGATAAGACATCCTGGGAGTGCGGAAAAGTAGGCGGAGAAATGGTAAGAAGAATGATTGAACAGGCAGAAAGAAGCATGTCAGGAAGAAGATAAAAGATAAAGGTAAAAGAAAAAGAAAGGCGCTGGCTGCATAGGTCAGCGTCATTTTTTTAGCGAAAAAATACTGATGACAACACTCTAATTCAATGTTAAAGCATTGACATCAGTATCGGGAGAGGAGAAATTGAAGGAAGAGCTCTATGGGGAAATTTAGTTACAAATAACTAACGTCCCTGATATATATGTTGTTCAAATAAGTTTTTTTTATTCAATTAAAATTATTTTACATACCTTCCTTTAAATACATTTATAAAAGGCCCCCATTTTTATCAGACTGTTAATGACAGCTTTCTCATATCGCAGAATCTGTCGATTCCCTGACATTTATGATATAATATGCGCAGGTGCATATTATATTCCTTATATAATTGCCGCGCGATATTAATAAATTTTTGTATAAAAATAGTATTTATGTTAAAATGTAATTGAAATGGGCAAAATCAATCGGTGTTATTGACAATAAAAGACTTGGAGGTAATCTTTTGCGGGTTATTGCAGGAGAGTATAAGGGAAGACGGCTTGATCCCATTGAGGGCAGGGACATCCGCCCTACCTCTGACATGGTTAAGGAATCTCTTTTTAATATACTTGGGGATGCTGTAATTGACAGCGCTTTTCTGGATTTGTTCAGCGGTACCGGAGGAATAGGCATTGAAGCATTGAGCCGCGGGGCAAAGCATGTGGTATTCATTGATTCCGGCATCAAAAGCATAAAGGTACTGAGGGGAAACCTGAACCGTCTGAATATCAAGGATTGTGCTGAAGTATATAATACGGACTACGGGACGGCAATCAACAAATTGCACGAACATGGAAAGAGTTTTGATTTAATTTTTATTGATCCTCCTTACAGTATGGGAATGGCTGAATCAGCCTTGAAGGAAATTGATAATAAAAATATTCTTACACAATCCGGTTTGATTGTAGTTGAGCATGATTCAAAGGAGGATATGCCGCAAAAAGTGGGGAAGCTATTCTTATACCGTTTCAAGAAATATGGAAATACAATACTATCATTTTATTCTATTGACGAACAGTCGCAGCAAAAGGAGGAGTAATTTTGAAAATAGCAGTGTATCCCGGAAGCTTTGATCCTGCTACTAACGGACATATTGATATTATTAAAAGATCCGGAGCACTTTTTGACAGGGTTATTGTAGCAGTATTGAGCAATCCGAGTAAGAATCCGATTTTTTCTGTTGAGGAACGAGTGGACATACTAAAAAGGACATGCGGAGATATAAAGAATGTTGAAATTGACAGTTTCTCGGGGCTTTTGATTGATTATTGCAAGAGTAAAAACGCAAATGTAATAGTTAAAGGGTTAAGGGCAGTTTCAGACTTTGAATATGAGCTGCAAATGGCTCATATGAATAAGAAGCTCAATCAGGAAATAGAAACGGTGTTCATAATGACTAGCAGCCGATATTCATATCTGAGTTCCAGCCTGGTAAAGGAAGTTGCAGGATTTGGAGGCTGCATAAGAGGGCTGGTACCGGAAATTATTGAGAAGGAGATTTATGAAAGGCTTAAATAGCGGTTCAGGCACGGACTATCATACGTGTGAAATAAATATTCACAAATGAATTATTACAGGGAGGTTGGTATTATGGAGGTTATGCTGCTGCTCGACGCCCTTGAAGATATACTGGATAAGGCGCCGAATCTGCCCTTATCAAGTAAGTCCATGATTAATAAGGAAGAATTGCAGGAAATAATAAAGGAAATAAGAATAAAGCTGCCCGATGAGATAAAACAGGCTCAATGGATTAAGGAAGAAAGGCAGAAAATACTTATAGAAGCAAAAAAAGAAGCTGAAAATCTGAGAAAAGAATGCGAAGAGAAACTGAACAAGGTTAAGGAAGAACGTCAGAGGATTCTTGCCGAAGCTGAAAAAGAAGCTGAAATACTTAAGAAGGAAGCTGACAAAAAGGTTCAGGAGCTTATTGATGAAAGTGATATAATAAAAAAGGCAAATGAACAGGCAAAAGAACTTATTATTGCTGCTCAGATAGATGCCAAAAAGATAAGGCTGGGTTCCAAAGCATACGCGGACGAGCTGCTGGCGGAACTTGAAAAACACACGGAAAAAATAATAGAAACAATAAGGAACAACAGGGATGAGCTTAAGAATTACAAGAGCTGATAAGTGGTACAAGGGGGACGTTTCTCTTGTACCCTTTTAATTTATTCATTTGGGACAGGAGAAACGTCCCCATGTACCTTTAATATGCACCGCGGACATAAAAAGCAATATTATCAGCATATTTGCGGCAGAGGTAACCAATACCCGCAAAAAGCTGTATTCCAGGATCGTATTTTGCACAAATGATTCTGCCGGAAGGTTAAAAACCTGAAGATCAGAAAACCAGGCAACCAGTACATAGGAGTAGAATGCAGCCGCAATTCCCTGAAAAAGCTTGGTAATGAAATAAATACCGAGCTTAAGATCCGTTCCGGATATTATACTCATCACCTGGGCATTTACTGAAAGCCCTCCAAATCCTATCATGAAACTCGTTATGGCAGCCTTGTATATTAAGGGCACCCGGAGAGAGGCACATGACTTCGCCCCGTTGGTTACTTCCAGTAAGCCGATAAGCAGACTGGATATAATATCGGGAGTTATGCTCTTAAGGGGGATTGCCCTTGAAAGGCTGAGGGAGAACCATTCGAGAAAGCCTGATATTCTCAGCATGCCGGTTATCACAGAAAAGAAGATAATAAAACCGCCTATCATAAGTATCAGGTCGATTCCGTTCTTTACCGCATCTCTCATCAGCATTCCGAAAGTACGTCCGTCTCTCCTTCTGTACTCCATCATTTCAGCAATAGGATTTGATATATATTTTTCCCTGATGCGGGGATTTTCTTTCCCATAAAAACGCATTGCAAACCCGATTGTGATGGCTGACAGGTAGTGGGCAATTGCAATAAAGGAGCCTAAGGCCGGATTGTTCAATATTCCGGTGGCAACCGCACCTATTATGAACAAAGGCCCCGAGGTGCTGCACAAGCTCAGCAGCCTCTGCCCTTCAGCAAGAGTACACAGGTTTTTGCTGTACAGTTCTGCGGTAATTTTTGCGCCTACAGGATACCCGGAGGATATACTCATAAAAAAATCAAAGGAGCCTTCCCCGGGCACATTGAATACCGGACCCATAAGGGGACGGAAGGCGGAACCGAACAGTCTGACAATACCCAGGCCAATTAAGATTTCAACACAGATAAAGAAGGGCAGAAGTGCGGGGCAGACCACATTGAACCATAGCTTCAAACCATCAAGTGAAGCTGCAAAAGCCTCTCCCGGATATCTGATTATGAATGTCACAAGGATACAGAAGATAAAGGAATAAGCAAAGGTGGAAATAGTGCCTTTTTTCATAAGGAACCTCTAAGCATAAGTATTTTAATTAATATATTTATATTTAGAGGGATATGATATTATGAATGAACAGAGAGTATTACTCCCTGTGATAATAGGGAGAGGTAAAATAATCCTCCGCAGCTTTCCTGAATTCAGATGTCCTGTATGCCAGGTTGTAAATGTCTGTAGCCTGTATATCATATGAAAACATTTTTATTATTCTTTTATCGGTGCATCTGAAATCCGCCACCTTTGAAATCACAGGGTAAGGGCAGCAGTCCATTATCATTTTGATAAGTTTTTTTCCATTATTGTTGAAAGCCAGTACTCTAACATAAGACGGGCATTCCCGGCTTTTGAACATGGATATGTCTGCATTCTTGATATCAAGGAGCACGTGACACAGCAGGCGCTGGATGTAGGTTCTTGTGTAACGTTTTGTTTTGACAGCTTCAATCAGATCTTCGCAATTGGTGCTGGCTGCTGCATATTTCTTAAGCCTGTTTTCTATTCCCTCCTTAACATTAGGGTATTTCAAAAGCTCGGATTTTTCCATTGTCCTAAGCTTGTACAGCAGTATATCCGAAAAATCATTCATATAAACAGGATGCCTGTTCATCCTCAGATTTACACTTATAATATCTATGGAGCTTCCGGGCAGGGACATTCGAACCTTGTCGGAGATTCCGCCTTCTTTTATTTCATTTCTTATTGCAGTGGCACTTGCGATGCTTCCTGCAATTGTATTATCATTATAACCGCTTGCGATACGTTTTACGGCAACAGGTGTAATAGAGCTATGCAACGAAATGAGAGCTTTAATATATTCAATACCCAGTACATTATTGGGATTCTTCAAAATATCATCGGCAGCATCATGAATATCTTCGGATGCATAATGGGACAATGCGTTGGAAACAGCTTTGGGATAAGAAACACCCCGGCCGAGCTGCCCTTTTACCAGATGTTTAAAGGCTTCCGGCTCATTTTGAAGCAAATTGGCTAACCGGTGCAGTGCGCCGGTATCCCCCAGTTCGCTTCCAAAACAGATATGGTCAACAACCCCCAGGGAATCTAATATCTTTACCGCTCCGGCCGCAAATATTTCCGCCGGTTGGCAGGCATACACAACAGGAAGCTCGATTACCAGGTCAGCTCCGTTCATAACTGCCGATTTTGACCGGGACCATTTATCGAATATTGACGGTTCGCCCCTTTGCACAAAGCTTCCGCTCATAATGCAGACGGCATAATCTGCACCGCAGGCTTCTTTTGCGGCTCGGATATGGTATTTGTGACCGTTATGAAAAGGATTATACTCGGATACTATTCCTACGGTTTTCATCATTATTACCTCCCAACCCCTAACCTTCGGAACCTCAAATTCATTTTACCATATTATCCGCAGGCAAATGAATATTTATAGTAGGTATTGAAAAAATCTCATTATGGGGATAATAATCTTTGTTAATATTTTTACAAAAAAGCAGGGAAAACGACGATTAGTATAGAAATTCTTACATGCACAATATATAATGGGAGGTACGTAAACGAATGAAAATTTTGGTTATTAACTGCGGCAGCTCGTCATTGAAGTATCAATTCATAGATATGGAGAATGAAGAAGTTATCGCCAAAGGTCTTGCGGAAAGAATCGGAATTGACGGCTCAGTACTTAATCACCAGCCAAAGGGCTTCGACAAAATAAGAATAGAAAGGCCCATGCCGACGCACAAAGAGGCATTGCAGACAGTGGTTGATGCATTGAGAGACAAAGAATACGGCGTAATAAAGGATATGGGAGAGATAACTGCAGTTGGACATAGAGTCGTGCACGCAGGTGAGAAGTTTGCATATTCAGTGCTTCTTAAAGAAGAAGTTATGGATGCACTGAAGGAATGCATAAGTTTAGCTCCATTGCATAACCCGCCTAATATAATGGGTATAGAGGCATGCAAGCAGATTATGCCGGAAGTGCCTATGGTTGGAGTGTTTGATACGGCCTTCCATCAGACTATGCCAAAAAAGTCATACATTTACCCAATTCCCTATGAATATTATGAAAAGTACAGGATAAGAAGATACGGCTTCCACGGCACATCCCACAAATATGTGGCTGAGAGGGCAGCGGCAATGCTTGGAAAGCCTGTTGAAGAGCTTAAGATTATTACATGTCATTTAGGAAACGGTGCAAGCATTACAGCAGTGAAGAACGGAATATCGGTGGATACCAGCATGGGCTTTACACCTCTTGAAGGGCTTGCAATGGGAACAAGATCAGGCAACATAGATGCTGCAATAATTAAATTCCTTATGGAAAAAGAAAATATCAGCGTTGCCAAGGCTGATGAAATACTAAATAAAAAATCCGGCGTTTTGGGCATATCGGGAGTCAGCAGTGATTTCAGGGATATTGAAGAAGCCGCCAATAAAGGCAATGAAAGAGCGCAGCTTGCCCTTGACGTATATGTTCATTATGTAAAGAAATATATAGGCGCATATGCGGCCGTAATGAACGGTGTTGATGCAATCGTATTCACAGCGGGCCTCGGGGAAAACTCCGCATCAATGAGAAGCAGTATATGCAAAGACATGTCATTCCTTGGCGTTGAGCTGGATGAGGCGAAAAACAATGTCAGAGGAAAAGAAACTGATGTGTCCAAGGATGGCTCAAAGGTGAGAGTTCTGCTTATTCCTACCAATGAAGAACTCATGATTGCAAGGGATACAGCGGAGCTTGCAGGGAAGGCAAAGAAATAAAAAATAATGCGGCGCGAGCCGCTTATTTTTTTAGAATGCATTGTAAATACTAACACAAGCGGTGTGAAGTGTTTTTGCTTGACAAAATATATATTGATTTGTATAATAAAATTTGTTAATCAGAGAGAAAATCACAGGTGGTTGAATGGAACTTAATTTTGCAGGGATATCTAAATCCGAAGGTGTAAAAGAGAGATTCGAAATAATAGAATATCCTATTGACAGTACTATTGTGTTCTGCGGTGAGAATTTGAATATAGTTTCTCCCATTACGGTCAAAGGCAGTGCGGTCAACTATGAAGGAAAGATAAGTGTTGATCTTACGATTACCGCAACAGTGGAGAGGACATGTTCCAGATGTTTGGAAATCTTCACTGAAGAAGTTCAGGCAGATTCAAATTATGTTTTTGTCAAAGATATAGCGGATGACAAGGAAGACTATTATATATACAGGGGAGACAAGGCGGACATAACAGACCTTGTTATTGGAGATATAGCAGCCAAGCTTGCCATGAAGCCGCTTTGCAGGGCCAACTGCAAGGGACTGTGTACTGTATGCGGAAAAAATAAGAACAGTATCGACTGCCAATGCAAAAGCGAAGAAGTTGATCCAAGGATGCAAGCTTTAAGCAAGCTGCTGGACAGAAAGTAAGGAGGTGTTTATATTGGGTTTACCGAAGAGAAGACACTCACAATCGAGAAGAGATAAAAGGAGAGCTAATTGGAAATTGGCTTTGCCGGGACTGGTTGCATGTCCGCAGTGCCATGAGCCGAAGCTTCCTCACAGGGTATGCAAATCTTGCGGTTATTATAAGAACAGAACGGTTATAAAGACAGAAGAATAATAAAAAATTCATGATAAGACAAGGGAAGTCCCCTGTCTTATTTATTTTTTGCAGACACGGGGAGGGAGACACGGGGAGGGAGACAGGGGGACGTTTCCCCTGTCCCACTTCCAGTGGGACACGCGAAACGTCCCCGTGTCTCCCTCCCCGTGTCTCCCCGTCTTTTTTAAAAAAAACTGTTGCATATTTAATGTCAAGTGTTATATATTAGTATTAGAACCAGGTACTAAATTATAGTAGTATATCTGAGTATTGGAGGTTTGAATATGAAGCAGGGGGGCATTAGCAAGAAAGAAAGACAGGCGAGTTTGCTGGACAGAATCAAGACAGACCCTTTTCTTACTGATGAAGAACTTGCGGAAAGCTTCAATGTGAGCATACAGACTATAAGGCTTGACAGGCTTGAGCTGGGGGTACCGGAGCTGAGAGAAAGAATAAAAAGTGTTGCTGAGGATAACTATACCAAGGTCAGATCTCTTCATGGCAAGGAAATATTCGGAGAGCTGGTTGATTTGAATCTTGGAGTAAGTGGAATATCTATACTTGAAACTGATAATAACCTTGCATTTGAAAAGACAAATGTAGTGAAAGGGCAGTACATATTTGCACAAGCCGAATCTCTTGCCATTGCGGTAATTGATGCAAATGTCGCTCTTATAGGAGTTGCAAATATCAAGTACAAGAATCCCGTATTTGCGGGTGATAAGCTGATAGCAAAGGCAGAAGTCGTAAGAACCAGAGGCAACAAGTATTTTGTGTGGGTTTTTATAAGAGTAAAGCAGGCTGAAGTATTCAGAGGAAAATTCATACTGGTGTCCTTCAGTAATTAAATCATATAGTAACGTATAGGAGGTTTGAATATGCGGATAGCTGTTGATGTAATGGGAGGCGACAATGCTCCGGGGGCAATAATCGGCGGGGCAATAATGGCACTGAAAGAATACGGAGCAGAAATATATCTGGTCGGCTTAAGGGACGAGATATTCAAATATCTCGGAGAGGAATACAGAAACCACCAAAAGGTTAATATAGTTGAAGCTTCAGAAATAATCAACGCAGATGAAGCACCCGTAAATGCAATTAAGCAAAAAAAGGATTCTTCCATGGTAGTCGGCTTAAAGCTTGTGAAGGACGGACAGTGCGATGCTTTTGTATCCGCAGGAAGTACCGGAGCATTTCTTGCAGGCTCCCTCCTTAAGGTGGGAAGGATAAAAGGAATAGACAGGCCGGCACTTTCACCGCTGCTGCCGACATTAAAGGGGAGCTGCATGATTATTGATGCGGGGGCAAATGTGGACAGCAAGCCGAAGAATCTTCAGCAATATGCGGTAATGGGCTCTATATACATGGAAAAGGTAATGGGGATCAAAAAACCAAGAGTCGGACTTTTGAATATTGGTGCCGAAGCATCGAAAGGGAATGAGCTGACCAAGCAGAGCTATACTCTGATAAAAAATACAGGTGTAAATTTCATCGGGAATACTGAAGCCAGGGATATAATCAGCGGAGTCTGCGATGTATGCGTATGCGACGGTTTCGCTGGCAATGTGCTTTTGAAGACCACAGAAGGTGTAGCAATGACATTATTTAAGCTTCTTAAGGATGAGTTTATGAAAAGCTTAAAAACAAAGCTTGGGGCCATGCTGCTTATGGACAGCCTGAAGAATATAAAGAAAAGCTTTGATTACACTGAAGTAGGGGGAGCACCATTTCTGGGCATTAACGGCATTATGATAAAAGCCCACGGCAGTTCGGATGCAAAAGCAATAAAAAATGCCATAAGACAAGCAAAAATGCTGTATGACAACAAATGCCTGGATACAATAATGGAAGAGATTATCAAATTAGGAGTTGAAAACACTGATGAAAAAGCTTAGAAATGCAGGAATAATAGGAACAGGAAGCTGCCTGCCGGATAAAATAGTGACAAACCAGGATATGGAGAAGATAGTTGATACCACAGACGAATGGGTAAAAACGCGCACAGGTATTTCTGAGAGGCGAATGACGGATGAAAATACCGCCACTTCCGATCTTGCAACTGTTGCGGCTTCGAGGGCTTTGGAAAATGCCGGCCTTGGCCCTGAAGAAATTGATCTGATATTGGTAGCAACAGTAACTCCTGATGTTATGTTTCCTTCTACGGCATGCATAGTACAAGACAATATCGGAGCAATTAATGCAGCTGCCTTTGATCTTGAGGCGGCATGCTCGGGTTTTCTGTACGGACTCGCAGTTGCGGAAAATTTTATAAAGACAGGTTATTACAAAAACGTACTGGTTATCGGAGCCGAGACCTTAACAAAATTAGTTGATTTTACTGACAGGAATACTTGTGTACTGTTCGGAGACGGTGCCGGTGCTGCAATAGTATCTGAGGTGCCTGAAGGTTACGGAATATTGTCCAGTTATATCGGTGCTGACGGAAAAGGCGGGAAGCTTCTGACCGTTCCTGCGGGCGGTTCTAGGATTCCGTCCAGTGTGGAGAGCGTCCTGAACAGATTGCATTATGTAAAAATGGACGGCAAAGAGGTATTTAAATTTGCGGTAAAGATCATGGGGGATGCTGCAGAAAAAGCGCTGGAGAAATGCGGCTTGGATAAGGAGGATATTGACTTCCTGATACCTCATCAGGCAAATAGAAGGATTATTGATGCTTCGATAAAAAGGCTGAAAATGCCCAATGAAAAAGTATACATAAACCTTGATAAATACGGAAATATGTCGTCCGCTTCAGTGGCAGTCGCCATAGACGAAGCAAGCAGAAAAGGTTTGTTGAAGGATGGAGATACTATTGTACTTGTGGGCTTCGGAGGAGGCCTGACCTGGGGATCGGCCGTATTAAAATGGAAAAGCATCGGGAGGGATTAATATGTTTAAGACTTCAATCTGCAAAATATTAGATATAGAATACCCCATACTGCAGGGAGGAATGGCTTGGGTTGCTACTGCAGAACTTGCGGCAGCCGTATCCAATGCGGGAGGCCTGGGTATAATAGGCGCGGGAAATGCACCGGGAAGCTATGTGAGAGATGAGATAAGAAAGGTGAAAAAGCTTACCGATAAACCCTTCGGAATAAATATAATGCTTTTATCCCCCTTTGTAGATGAGGTCATAGATATTGTTTATGAAGAAAAAGTTCCTGTTATTACCACAGGTGCCGGAAACCCGGGAAAATATATTGCCCGGTTCAAAAATATCGGAACAAAGGTAATACCGGTAGTCCCGGCTGTAGCTCTGGCAAAAAAAATGGAGCAGGAGGGTGTTGACGCCGTAATAGCGGAAGGCACAGAATCAGGGGGACATGTGGGAGAATTGACTACAATGGCATTGGTGCCCCAGGTAATCGATGCGGTAAAAATTCCTGTCATAGCAGCCGGAGGAATAGCTGACGGAAGAGGCCTGGTGTCGGTACTGGCTCTTGGTGCTCAAGGGGTTCAGATGGGTACAATTTTTGTATGCGCTTCCGAATGCACAGCCCATGAAAACTACAAAAAGGCAATTATAAAGGCCGGAGACAGGGGAACAGTTGTAACAGGAAAGGCCACAGGGCATCCGGTGAGAATTCTGAAGAATAAGCTGGCACGGGAATTTGAAAAGCTTGAAAAAGCCTCTGCAGCTGTTGAGGAATATGAAAAGCTGGGAGTTGGACGTCTGAGGGCTGCTGTAGTAGAAGGCGACGCAGACTATGGTTCGGTAATGGCGGGACAGATTGCAGGCCTTGTAAAGGAAATAAAGCCTGCAAAGGATATTATAGAAGACATAATGAATGAGGCAAATGAAGTAATCAGCTTAATTAATGGATTGGTGAAGGAGGAATAAAATGCCGAAAATAGCTTGTATTTTTCCGGGACAAGGAGCACAATACCCGGGTATGGGGAAGGAATTGGTACAAAATTACAAGGAAGCAATGAATATATTTGACCTTGCCAGTGAAAGACTGGGAATTGATATGAAAAAGCTTTGCTTTGAGGGTGATGAAGAAGAGCTGAAGAAAACCGAAAATACTCAGCCCTCAATCCTTACTGTGAGTATAGCATTGCTGGAAGTGCTGAAGCTCAAGGGTATTGAACCTCAAATAGCAGCCGGGTTAAGTCTTGGAGAATACTCGGCTCTGGTTGCATCAAAGGCCATAAGCTTCGCGGATGCAGTCGCATTGGTGAAAAAGAGAGGGAAGTATATGCAGGAGGCAGTTCCCGCAGGAGAAGGCACAATGGCGGCAATAATGGGCATCGAAAGGGAATCCGTGATGGAATGCCTTAAGATGGCAAGCGGTTATGGTGTGGTAGAAGCGGCTAATTTCAACTGCCCGGGACAGGTTGTCATAGCCGGGCATACAAGTGCTGTTGAAAAGGCATGCTCCATACTGAAGGAAAGAGGAGCAAGGAAGGCAATTATGCTTCCGGTCAGCGCACCTTTTCATTCAAGCCTGTTAAAGCCGGCAGGGGAAAAGCTTGCAGCAGAACTTGAAAATGTGAATATCTCGGATAATGAGCTTCCTGTCGTCTCTAATGTAAATGCACAGGTAATAATGAACAAATATGAAATAAAAAGATGCCTTATAGAACAGGTAAGCAGTTCCGTGCTTTGGGAGGACAGCATCAGACGGATGATTGATCTGGGAGTGGATACGTTTATTGAAGTAGGGCCCGGAAGGACACTATCCGCTTTCGTTAAAAAAATTGACAAGAGCCTTTATGTTCATAATGTGGAGAACATCGAAACCCTGGAGAATACTATAGTAAGCATAAGGGAGAGATTGGAATGCAATTAAAAGGCAAAACCGCAGTCGTTACAGGCGGCTCAAGAGGAATTGGGAGGGCCATAGCACTTGAACTTGCATCCTGCGGAGCAAACGTAGTTGTGAACTACACCAGGAATTCAAAAGCAGCCGATGAGGTTGTCGCGGAAATTGAAGCAATGGGTTCGTCAGGGATGGCTGTAAAGGCTGATGTTTCCATAGCTTCCGAGGTAGAAAATTTGGTGAATGAAGTATTAAAAACTTTCGGCAGCATAGATATATTAGTAAATAATGCAGGGATTACAAGGGATAACCTGATAATCCGCATGACGGAAAAAGAATTTGATGAAGTTATCAATACGAACCTGAAAGGTGCATTTATATGCACAAAGGCTGTATCCAGAGTAATGATAAAGCAAAAGTCGGGCAAAATAATAAATGTTTCCTCAGTGGTCGGTATAGTTGGTAACGCGGGACAGTCCAACTATGCGGCAGCTAAAGCGGGACTCATTGGTTTTACAAAGTCCATGGCAAAGGAGCTGGCAAAGAGAGGCATCAATGTTAATGCAGTTGCTCCGGGCTTTATTCAGACGGATATGACCTCTGTACTTCCTGACAATGTGAAGGAGGAGTTTCTTAAAAGTATTCCTCTGATGCGTATAGGAAAGCCTGAAGATATAGCAAAAACAGTATTATTCCTAGCGTCAGAATATTCTGACTATATAACCGGTCAAGTAATTAATATTGACGGTGGTATGGTTATGTAATATTATCATATTATAAAAAAGGCTTCTATTGAAGTAATCTAACAATTAAGGAAGCCTTTTATGAAACTCGCTTACGGGGCATGATAAATTAAGGTCGAATGAATGCCCCTACTCGTTATAAAATCCTGAAGGGAGGTGAACTGGATGATTTTTGAAAAAGTTCAGGAGAAAGTAGCTGAGCAGCTTGGTATTGAACCAGAAGAGATTACATTGGAGTCTTCCTTCATTAATGATTTGGGTGCTGATTCACTTGATATAGTGGAGCTGTTAATGGCGCTGGAAGAAGAGTTTGATATAGAAATACCTGATGAAGAAGCAGAGAAGCTGTCTACAGTTGGTGATGTGGTGGAATACATAAAAAACAATAAATAAAAAATGTCCCGATAGCGGGACATTTTTCATTGCTTGATATGCAATGTATTCCAATTCTATCCGAGATACCTAATGTCAGCTCATTAGTAAATATATATATCATCATTATAAGGAGAGGAAACGATTGAACAAGAGAAGAGTGGTTGTAACAGGAATAGGAGTAATTTCTCCCATCGGAACCGGCAGGGAGAAATTCTTTAAAAGCCTGAAAGAAGGCGTAAGCGGAGTGGGTCATATAACAAGGTTTGATACGGAAGGCTTTGACACAAAAATAGCCGCCGAGGTAAAGGATTTTGATCCGTCCGGGTACTTCGACAGAAAGGAATGCAGGAGAATGGACAGATTTTCGCAATATGCAATTGCCGCTTCCAAAATGGCTGCGGAGGATTCAAATATTAATCCTGAATCATTGGACAGCAGCAGGTTCGGTGTTTGCATAGGTTCGGGCATAGGCGGAATGGAGACCATGGAAGCACAGTATGATATATTGAGGGAAAAGGGGCCCGGAAGGGTCAGCCCTTTCATGATTCCCATGATGATATCCAATATTGCTGCGGGAAACATTTCCATTGCCTTGAATGCAAAGGGCCCCAGCATTACAGTTGTAACAGCATGCGCATCCGCTACCAATGCTATCGGTGAAGCCTTCAAGATTATTCAGAGAGGCGACGCTGAAATAATGGTTACAGGAGGGACTGAAGCCTCTATAACACCTTTATCTTTAGCAGGTTTTTGTTCTATGAAAGCTTTATCAACGAGAAATGATGACCCAAAAGCGGCGTCAAGGCCCTTTGATAAAGATAGAGACGGTTTTGTTATGGGGGAAGGAGCGGGAATGCTGATTATTGAGGAGCTTGAACATGCACTGAAAAGAGGCGCGGTAATATATGGGGAAATAGCAGGGTATGGCGCCACCGGAGATGCATATCATATTACTGCACCGGCTCCTGACGCTGACGGAGCATACAGGGCCATGCTCATGGCCGTCAATGATGCGGGAATAAATGCCTGCGAACTGGATTATATAAATGCCCACGGAACTTCAACGGACTTGAATGATAAACTGGAGACACTGGCAATAAAAAGGCTTCTCGGAGAAGAAGCAAAAAAAGTTGCAGTAAGCTCTACAAAGTCAATGACTGGACATCTCCTTGGGGCAGCAGGAGCAATCGAGGCAATAGCATGCTTGATGGCAATAAATGAAGGAGTGATTCCTCCGACAATCAACTATACAACTCCTGATGAGGAGTGTGATTTGGACTATGTTCCAAATAAGGCTGTCAACAGGAAGGTAGACTGGGCTATGTCGAACTCCTTGGGCTTTGGAGGCCATAATGCCAGTATTATATTGAAAAAATATCAATAAGTGATATTATAGGGATTGGGAATACTCGTTGGGGGTTATTGCCAATCCCTATTTTTATTTCAAAAGCGCATATGCTTTTGCCAACAAACGAAAAGGCAGTTGGGAGGAATGGAAATGTCCGTTATCGATGAAAAGCGGCTGAAGCAGTTAAATGAATTTGAGAGTATCATTGGATATTCCTTCAAGAATATCAGCATATTAAACAATGCCCTTACTCACAGCTCTTACGTGGCTTCAAGGTCAGATCATCATGAACACAATGAGAGGCTTGAATTTATCGGAGATGCTATTCTTGACATGGTAATAAGCCTATATTTGTATAAAAAGTGCAAGAACCTGACAGAAGGAAGCCTTACCAGGTTCAGGGCGGGGATTGTGTGCGAGCAGTCACTGTATAACGCATCAAACAACCTGAAGCTTGGGGAATACCTGCTGTTAAGCAAAGGTGAAGAGAATACGGGAGGCAGGAAGAGGGTTTCAATACTGGCAGACGCTTTTGAGGCAGTTATTGCAGCTATTTACCTGGACGGCGGCATAAAAAAGGCAAAGGAGTTTATTATAAAAAATCTTGAGCCTACTATTAAGAATGCAGTTGAGAATAAGTTATTCAGTGATTATAAGTCTTTCCTGCAGGAGTATGTCCAGAAAAAAAATTTGGGTAAACTGAGTTATAAGCTGGTCAGAGAGGAAGGGCCGGATCATGATAAGACCTTTGGAGTGGCATTGTATTTAAACAATGGGATTATAGGAAGAGGAGAGGGCCGCAGCAAGAAGGATGCGCAGCAGTCTGCCGCAAGAGATGCCATAGCCGGCCTGGGTGTAAGGAATGTTTAAGAAGCATTATATCATTCCGATTTTTGTACCTCATAAAGGCTGCCCCCATGATTGCATATTCTGCAACCAGAAAAAAATAACAGGCCAGATTGAGGAAGTGACAGAAAAGGACGTAAAGGATAAGATTGAAGATTATCTTGATATGATACATGAAGGCGGCAGCCATATTGAAGCCGCATTTTACGGCGGGAGTTTTACGGCAATCCCTCTTGAATACCAGGAGCAGCTGTTGAATGCGGCTTTTGTATATGTTAGAGCCGGAAAGATAACAGGCATAAGAGTCTCAACAAGGCCTGACTGCATAGATGAAAGGATTTTGGAGAATCTGAGGAAATATGGAGTACGGACAGTGGAGCTTGGGGTTCAGTCAATGGACGAAGAAGTACTTAAGCTGTGCAACAGGGGCCATTCTCCGGGGGATGTTACCAACGCTGTCGGGATTCTGAAGGAATTCGGCTTTTCAGTCGGTGTACAGATGATGATAGGCTTGCCCGGAGATACTGAGGAAAAGGCTGTGAAGACCGCAAAAGCCCTTATCGCACTTAAGCCCGATATAGCAAGAATATACCCCGCTCTGACAATAAAGAACACGTATATGGAAGAAATGTTCATCAGGGGAGAATATCAACCCCTGACCCTTGATGAAGCTGTTGAATTATCAAAGAAGCTGCTGATACTTTTTGAGAGTAACGGAATAAATGTAATAAGGATAGGGCTTCAGCCTACAGAGAATATAAATTCGGGGAAGGATGTCGTTGCCGGGCCCTTTCATCCTTCAATGAGGCACCTGGTTGAATCCCTCATATACAGGGACATGTTGGCTTATTTATTGGAAAAGGAAGGAGAAAAGAAGAAAATTACCTTGGGGATAAACCCGAAAAATGTTTCTGAATTGGTGGGGCATAAGAAAAGCAATATTGACTTCATAAAATCAAAATTTTTTATCGACAAAATTGAAATATTTCAGGATAATAGTGTAGAAGCCGGTACTATGGTGCTAAATAATGGTAAAAAATCCGTTATTATGTCAAAGAAATACTATTATTCCATTTTGTCTAAATAAAGGTATTTGGAGATTTATATAGAATATATATATAATCAACTATACAGACATATTTAGGAGGTATTCCAAAATGGAGGTACTAAAAGTATCAGCTCATTCACAACCAAAATCAGTTGCCGGAGCTCTCGCGGCTGTACTACGTGACAGAGCGACAGCTGAAATACAGGCAGTTGGTGCAGGTGCTGTAAATCAAGCAGTAAAAGCAATAGCAATCACCAGAGGTTTTGTAGCACCAAACGGTATAGACCTGGTAGTAGTCCCGGCATTTTCAGAAATTCAAATTGACGGGGAGGATAGAACTGCAATAAAGTTCATAGTGGAGCCAAGATAAATTAATGGCTAATTTTCTGAAAGCCTATATCATAACGGATATTGGGCTTTTTGTTTTGCCCTGTGACCTATATCCTATAGCATATAAGGACAAGGTATGTTAAAATATATTGGTAAAAATCTGTTGTTCGGGAGTGACCTGATTTGTATTTGAAACAGCTTGAGGTACATGGTTTTAAATCCTTTGCGGAAAAAATTGAACTTAGCTTCGGCAACACAATAAATGCCATTGTCGGTCCTAACGGAAGCGGCAAAAGCAATATTTCCGATGCAATAAGATGGGTATTGGGAGAGCAAAGTGTAAAGGCCTTAAGAGGAAACAAGATGGAGGATGTTATCTTTGCCGGCAGCGACAGTGAAAAAGCCCTGGGATTTGCTGAAGTTTCCTTATGCATTGACAACAGCGACAGAAAGATACCGGTGGATTATACGGAAATAAATATAATGAGAAGAATGTACCGGTCCGGTGAAAGCGAATACTTTATTAATAAGACTTCATGCAGGCTTAAGGATATCTATGAGCTGTTCATGGATACAGGAATCGGCAGAGACGGTTACTCAATAATCGGGCAGGGAAGGATTGACGAGATACTCAGCAATAAATCGGAGGACAGGAGAAATGTGTTCGAAGAAGCCGCGGGGATAGTAAAATACAAGACAAGGAAGCATGAAGCCGAGAAAAAGCTGGAGCAGACAAATCAGAACATAGTAAGGCTGGGGGACATAATTGAAGAACTGGAGTCCCAGTTGGGGCCGCTTAAGGAGCAGGCAGAGGTCGCAAAGCGCTACAGAAGCATTATGGAAGAATTGAAGTCAATTGAAATAAATATTATGCTGAACAGCATTGATAAATTCCGCAGCAGGCTTTCGAATGCGAAGCAGGAGGCAGAGAACATACAGAGCCTTATAGATGCCAAAAATTCCTCTGCCCGGCAGCTGGAGCATAAGCAAGATGAACTTAAAAGAATTCTGAATGATATAGAGGCAAGTATTGACATGCTAAGCGAGGATATTCACCACCTTGAAAACAGCAAGGAAAAAATGGAAGGGGAAAGCAATGTCCTTCAGGTAAGAATAAATAATCTTGAGGAGAACACCTTAAAGCTCGGTAAAAGCGGCGAAGAGCTTGAGAATGAACTTACAGAGTCAAGGCAAGGTATTGAACAGAACAGACTGAAGCTTGCCGAGCTTAATACTGCATATATTGAGGTATACGGTAAAATCAATGAAAGAACTGCCGACTTTGAATCCAACTTTAAGGCCATAAATGACCTTGAATCGGATTTAAGTGATAAACAGCAGAAATTCATAAGCCTGATTAACAATTATTCGGAGCTGAAAAGTAAAATAAACAGCACTAATATATTCATAGAAAATATGAATAAGAGGAAAAGCCAGGTAGAGGGGGATGTGAACCTGCTTGAACTGCAGCAGCAGGATAAAAAGAAGCAGTATGACAAATCCCTTGAAGAACTGGATGACTTCGGAAGAAAAATTGAAGACTGCAAAACACAGATAGAGGAGATAAAAGGGAAGAAACAGGAATGCGAGAGTGAAATACTGTTGCTGGAGGATAAGGCAGGGAAGCTGAAGGCGGAGAAAGAAGCCATGTTTTCAAGGCTTAAGGCTCTTGACGATATGGAAAGGGATCACGGCGGATACAGCAGGGCAGTAAAGGTGCTTATGGCGGAATATGACAAGGTAACAAAAGGTTTCTGCGGTGTCGTAGGTGAAATGATTAAAGTACCCTCCAAGTATGTAACCGCTATCGAAATTGCTCTGGGAGGCTCCGTGCAAAGCATAATTACAAATACGGAGAATGATGCAAAGCTTCTTATAGAATACCTTAAGGAGCATAAGACGGGGAGGGCAACCTTTCTGCCCATAAGCTCAGTAAAACCAAGATTTTTCAATAAGGCTGAAGAAAAGCTTTTCAATATGAAGGGATTCGTGGGAATTGCATCCGACCTTATCGAATATGACCTCAAAATCGACAGTATTATGAAGAACCTGTTGGGAAGGGTTGCTGTTGTTGAAGATATTGATGCGGCAATAAAGCTTGCCAGGGAAGCAGGATATGATTATAAAATAGTGACTCTTTCAGGAGAGGTAATAAACGCAGGAGGCTCAATAACAGGGGGAAGCCTTCAGTCTTCTTCAAGCTCGGTTTTGACCAGGAAAAGCGAGATAGAAGCTCTGAAGGTAAAACATGATGAAAAGCAGCATGAGCTTGAGGAACTCAGCCGGAAGCTTGGGGAATTGAAAAAACAAGCAGCGGATATGGGCGCCGACATAGAGTTCAAGACGGATATACTTCACTCCCTGCAGATAGACATTAATAATTACAGGAACAGGTGTGACAATCTGAAAAACGAAATCCAGGTTATTCAGGACAGAATATCAATAAACCTAAAAGACCTTGGAGATCTGGAGAAGGAGTATAACGAAACAAATAAGATAATTTCTGAAAATAAGGAAAAGGCAGAGGCCGTCGAAAAGGAAAAGGAAGCTGTTGAGGCACAGATATCGGAGCTTCAGGAGCAGATGAAGCAGTTCAAGGAAGTAAGGGATGAATATAACGATGAGATAACAGAGCTGAAAATAAAACTGGCATCTGTTGAGCATAATAAGAAGACCGTAGAGCACTCCATAAAAAGCATGGAGGAAAGAGTAACAGAATTAGAGGAGGAAATAAAATCAAACAATACTGAAATTGAAAGACAGCAAGGGGAAATAAAAGCATTGTCATTGGATCTGGAAGAAAAGAAAGCTATAATAGAAAGAACTGTAAGGGAAGCTGAAGAAAAGCACAAGCTTCATAATGACAAAGAGAAGGAGAAATCAGCCATATGTGAAGATTTGAGCAAGCTTGAAGCGGATATGAAAGATTACGGCAATGATATAGCTGTTTTGCAGGCAGACCTTCATAAAGCTGAAATGCAGCATGCCAGAACTGAGATAGAGCTGGAGAGCATTGAAATGAGGCTGCTGGAGACCTACGAAATGAATTACAGCAAAGCGGAAAGCTACAGGGATACAAGCTTGAGTCTTACATGGGCTGCAAAGCACTGTGAGGAACTAAAAAATGATATCAGAGAAATGGGCACTGTAAATGTAAATGCAATTGAGGAATATGAGAAGCTCAAAGAGCGCCATACATTCCTCAGCGTTCAGGTGGAGGATCTCTCAAAAGCCCGGGAAAACCTTATCGCCGTTATTGCCGAAATAGAAGAAAACATGAAGCTTCAATTCATTACGGAATTCAACAAGATTAATGAAAATTTCAATATTGTGTTCAAGCAGCTTTTTGGCGGAGGACATGCGGAATTGGTATTGACGGATATGGATGATGTACTGGGGTCAGGGATAGAAATAATAGCCAAACCTCCGGGAAAGAAGCTGCAAAACCTATTGCTGCTGTCAGGGGGAGAGAGGGCGCTGACAGCTATAGCCCTGTTATTCGGTATACTCAAAATGAAGCCTGCACCTTTCTGCGTCCTGGACGAAATTGATGCGGCCCTTGATGATGCCAATGTTGACAGGTTTGCAGAGTTCCTTGTAAGCTTCTCGGCGACCACACAGTTCATCGTTGTAACTCACAGAAAGGGAACGATGGAATGTGCGGACTGCCTGTACGGAGTGAGCATGGAAGACAGCGGAGTATCCAAACTGGTATCCGTAAGGCTTGAAGATAAAGTAAGTTAAAGGAGCAATTAATTATGGCGGGATTGTTTAAAAAGCTTTTTAACAGAAGTCAGGAGAGCGGGCAGGAAGAAATACAGGCAGAAGAGCAGGAGCAGCTGACCGATGAAGAGATAGAAGCAATAAATGAAGAAGAAATTGAAAATGAGGAAACGGTCGAAAATGAGCAGTCTTCCATCTTCTCAAGGCTTAAGAATGGACTTGCAAAAACAAGAAATAATATAACCGGTAAGCTGAACGGGGTTCTTGCAAGCTTTAAGAGCGTAGATGAGGAGCTTTTTGAAGAGCTGGAGGAAATATTGATTACCTCTGATGTTGGTGTTTCAACAACCCTGATGATATTGGACAAACTAAGAAGCAGAGTTAAGGAGCAGAATATAAAAGACCCCTCTGAGGTAAAGGAGCTTCTCAAGCAGGAGATACTTGCCATTATGGGAGAAAGCACGGAGAGGCTTGGGGAACAGACTCCTGCTGTAATACTTGTTATTGGTGTAAACGGAGTAGGTAAAACAACATCTATAGGAAAGATTGCTTCAAAAATGAAAAATTCCGGCAAGAAGGTAATTATTGCCGCAGCGGATACCTTCAGGGCCGCTGCGATAGACCAGCTTGAAATATGGGGCAAAAGGATCGGAGTTGATGTAATAAAGCATCAGGAGGGTGCTGACCCCGCAGCTGTGATATTTGATGCAATTAATTCGGCAAAATCCAAGAAGGCAGATATACTTATATGCGATACTGCCGGAAGGCTACACAACAAAAAGAACCTGATGGAAGAGCTGAAGAAGATATCAAGAATAATAGAAAGAGAATTCCCGGAAGCGTACAAAGAGACTCTTCTCGTACTTGATGCCACTACCGGACAGAATGCAATTTCCCAGGCAAAGCTTTTCAAAGAGGCAGCGGACATAAACGGATTGGTGCTTACAAAGCTTGACGGAACGGCAAAGGGCGGAATAATTATTGCGATAAAGTCTGAATTGGATATACCGGTCAAGCTTATAGGAGTAGGAGAGAAAGTGAAGGATCTGCAGGAATTTTCAGCTTCGGACTTTGTAAATGCATTGTTTGAGGAAGACGAATAAATTTGTTGACAAATATATAATGTTAATATAAAATATCAATGTAAAGGTCATAACCTTTACATTGATATTTTTATAGAAGCAATGAGGTAGAAATATGTACGACAAGCTTGTACAAATAGCATTGTTGTTTGATTTTTACGGTCAGCTGCTCACAGAAAAGCAGATTGAGATAGTTGACATGTATTACAACAATGACCTCTCTCTGGGCGAAATATCAGAGCAACAGGGCATAAGCAGGCAGGGGGTTTATGACACTTTAAAGAGGGCTGAAAGGACTCTTTATCAATATGAGGAAAAACTTGGCCTGGTGGATAGATTTCTGAAGCAGAAGCAAAATATGGAGAAGATAATTGAAATGCTTGAGGAATTAACAAAAGAAGACGGATATGACAGCGTAAAAATTAAAGATAAGCTTAATGAAATAAAAGAGTATATTGACAATATAATATGAATAATTATTGAATGCATTGACCCTGCACAGGCTGAAAGGCACTAAGCGGGGCAAAATGAGGTGAGATATTTGGCCTTTGAAGGTTTAGCCGAAAAACTGCAGACTACGCTGAAAAAGCTCAGAGGAGCCGGAAAGTTAAGCGAAAAAGACGTAAAGGATGCCATGAGAGAGGTCAAAATGGCGCTCCTGGAAGCTGATGTAAGCTTTAAGGTGGTAAAGGATTTCATAACCAAAGTGACGGAAAGGGCGGTAGGGCAAGAAGTATTGGACAGCCTGACCCCCGGCCAGCAGGTAATAAAGATAGTAAATGAACAGATGACAGAGCTTATGGGGAGCACCAACAGCAAAATCATCTTTTCATCAAAACCTCCTACCATTCTTATGATGGTTGGATTGCAGGGAGCCGGAAAGACGACTACCTGCGGGAAGCTTGGGCTGATACTTAAAAAACAGGGAAAAAATCCCCTTCTGATTGCCGGAGACGTATACAGGCCTGCAGCAATCAAACAGCTTCAGGTGGTTGGCGGCCAGGTGGGCATAGAAGTGTTTGCCATGGGCGATAAAGTAAGCCCGGTGGATATATCCAAGGCTGCGGTTTCGCATGCATTAAAAAACGGCAACGATGTTGTAATAATAGACACGGCTGGACGCCTTCACATAAATGAAGAGTTGATGGATGAACTGGCGGATATAAAAGAAAGTGTTAAGCCTACCGAGATACTCCTTGTTGTTGATTCAATGACAGGACAGGATGCCGTAAATGTCGCCGAAAGCTTCAATGAAAAGCTTGGTATTGACGGAGTGATACTTACCAAGCTGGATGGAGATACAAGAGGCGGTGCGGCATTATCAGTAAAGGCAATTACAGGAAAGCCTATAAAATTTGCCGGTATGGGTGAGAAGCTGAATGACCTGGAACCTTTTCATCCCGACAGAATGGCTTCACGAATCCTGGGAATGGGAGATGTGCTGAGCCTTATTGAGAAAGCCCAGTCTGCCTTTGATGAGAAGAAGGCAATTGAGTTGGAAAGGAAGATCAGGACTCAGCAGTTTACCTTCGATGATTTTCTTGACCAGCTTCAGCAAATGAAAAAGATGGGGCCGCTAAGCTCTATACTTGAAATGCTCCCGGGAATGAACCCAAGCAAGCTCAAGGGCATGGAGGTTGATGACAAAGAGCTTGTAAAGGTAGAGGCAATAATCAGGTCTATGACAAAAAAGGAAAGGCATAATCCTGATATAATAAACGGCAGCAGGAGAAAAAGGATTGCCGCAGGCAGCGGAACCAGCATACAGGATGTCAACAGAGTCATGAAGAACTTTGAACAGTCGAAGAAGATGATGAAACAGTTTGCCGGTATGGAAAAAGATATGAAGAAGGGTAAAATGAAAATGCCTTTCTTTAGATAAAAAGCATTATGAGATAATTCAGTTTTGTAAGGAGGTGAATTCAATGTCAGTTAAAATCAGATTGAGGAGAATGGGAGCAAAAAAAGCACCTTTCTATAGATTGGTAGTTGCTGATTCAAGATCTCCGAGAGATGGCAAGTTCATCGAGGAAATCGGGTATTATAACCCTATCACAGAACCGGCAGAAATCAAGATAGATGCTGAAAAAGCAAAGAAGTGGCTGGATTGCGGGGCTCAACCATCAGACACAGTGAGGTCGCTTTTAAAGAAAAGCGGAATAATTGAAGGTTAATCAAACGGAATAAATTTCCTTTAGGAGTGTTGCAATTGAAAGAGCTGGTAGAAGTAATAGCAAAGGCCCTTGTTGACCACCCTGAAATGGTAAAGGTAAGAGAAACAGAAAATGAAAGATCAATTGTTTTGGAGCTGACAGTTGCTCCCGAGGACATGGGTAAGGTCATAGGAAGGAACGGAAGAATTGCAAGAGCAATAAGAACCGTTGTGAAATCCAGTTCAGCAAGGCTGGATAAAAAGGTAATAGTAGAGATACTATAAATATTCTTTTATTTTTCCATAGTATATGAAAGCACGCTTTCATATACTATGGGCATTAATTCTTTTTGGGCCTTTGCCTGATTATTTGCGGGAGTAGATGAAAATGCTGGAATACCTGAGTATAGGACAAATAATAAACACACACGGGTTACGGGGGGCAGTAAAAGTATACCCCCTGACTGATGACATCAGCAGGTTTGAAAAGCTCAAAGAGGTTTATGTGGAAGAAAATGACGGGCTTGTGAAATACAAAGTGGAAAGCGTCAAATTCTTAAGCAGTACAGTTTCTGTAAAGCTTAAAGGTGTTGACTCGGAAGAAGCGGCAAATAAGCTGAGAGGCTCTTATATTAAGGTTGACAGGAAATCAGCCGTTAAGCTTCCCAAGGATACGTATTTCATATGCGATTTGATAGATTTGGAAGTGTATGATGAAAAAGGCCTGCTTTTAGGTACTGTTAAGGATGTGCTGCAGACCGGAAGCAATGATGTCTATGTAATTCAATCTTCCGGGAAGGACATTTTGATACCTGCCCTTAAGGATATAGTCAAGAAAATTGATTTAGAGAACAAAAAAATCTTGGTAGAAATGCCAGAGGGTTTGATTTAGATGAGGATAGATATACTGACTCTTTTTCCCGAGATGTTTGAGGCCGTATTGAAAGAGAGCATTATTGGAAGAGCGGCGGAAAAGCAGCTGCTGGAGCTTGAATTTCATAACATAAGGGATTATTCGGATAACAAGCACAGGAAGGTAGACGATTATCCCTATGGCGGCGGGCTGGGAATGATTATGCAGTGCCAGCCCATATTTGCCGCAGTGGAAGCAATAAGTGCAGAAATCGGGGAAAAGCCTCACATCGTACTTATGACACCACAGGGAAGGACCTTTGACCAAGCCAAGGCCGAGGAACTAAGCACTTATAAGAATCTTACGATATTATGCGGGCATTATGAGGGAATAGATGAGAGAGTTAATGAAGCACTTGTTGATGAGGAAATTTCAATAGGGGATTTTGTACTGACCGGCGGGGAAATTGCCGCCATGGCAGTGGTAGATGCAACCTGCAGGCTTATTCCCGGAGTACTAAAGGAGGATGCCTCTTATACGGAGGAATCCTTCAACCGGGGCTTGCTGGAGTACCCGCAGTATACAAGGCCTCCTGTATTTATGGGAATGCCGGTGCCGGAGGTTTTGCTTTCGGGCCATCATGAAAATATAGAGAAATGGAGAAGATACCAATCCTTGAAACGGACTTGGGAAAGAAGGCCGGATCTGCTTGCAGAATCAGAACTATCAGAAGAGGATATGAAGCTCTTGGATAAGATAAAAGAGGAATGCAAATAATTCTTTTAAGCTCTTGCATCAAGGCTTGCCTTATGGTATACTTTTAACGTTATTACGGGCGTTCCGCTGTCAAAGCACCGATGCAATGAATATAAATTGCATGAATTATTATTGTACATGAACGTCTATGATGGAAGGAGGGACATTGTGATGGATTTGATTAAAGTTATAGAAAGCGAACAGCTTAGAAATGATATACCTGTTTTTAACGTAGGAGACACTGTTAAAGTGCACGTTAAGGTTAAAGAAGGAAACAGAGAAAGAATTCAGGTGTACGAAGGTATTGTTATGAAAAGACAGGGTGGCGGACTGTCAGAGACTTTTACCGTAAGAAGGATTTCTTATGGCGTGGGTGTGGAAAGAACCTTCCCTTTACACTCACCGAAACTGGACAGGATTGAAGTCGTAAGAAAAGGTAAGGTAAGAAGAGCCAAAATCAACTACTTGAGAGGCAGAGTAGGTAAGAGAGCTAAGATAAAGGAAATAAGATAAAAGGGGCTTAATAGCCCTTTTTGTTTTTATTTGTAATAATTGGAGTGATACATATGAACATTCAATGGTATCCGGGGCATATGGCCAAAGCAAAGCGAAAAATAACAGAAGAGCTGAAGCTGGTTGATATTGTAATAGAGCTTCTGGATGCAAGAATACCCATGAGCAGCAGGAATCCTGAAGTGGATGAGATTGTCGGGAACAAAAAGCGGATAATTGTGCTGAACAAAAGCGATCTGGCTGATCCTTCAGTTAATGCAAAGTGGTTGAAATATTTCAATAAGGAAAACACAAGGGCGATATTGGTGAATTCTTTGAAAGGCAATGGGCTCAAGGATGTACTGTCTGCTTCAAGGCAGCTTATGAAGGAAAAGCTTGACAGGCTGAAAAGCAAGGGGATGCTGGTCAAGACAACCAGGGCTCTTATAATCGGAATACCGAATGTCGGAAAGTCTACGTTCATTAACAGGCTTGCGGGAAGAAGCGCGGCTCAGACCGGAGACAGGCCGGGAGTCACAAAATCGAAGCAGTGGATAAAGGTGAGTGCCGAGCTTGAACTGCTGGACACACCGGGAATACTGTGGCCCAAATTCGAGGATAAAAGGGCCGGAATGTATCTGGCCTTTACCGGAGCGATAAAGGATGAGATATTGGATGTCAATGAACTGGCTCAAAATCTGCTTCAGGTATTGGCAGAGAAGTTCCCTGAAAATCTGAAGAGCAGATATAAGCTGGAAGACATATCGGAAGGGATTGCACCGGAAGAGCTTCTGGAAAGCATAGGCAGGAAAAGAGGCTGCATAATAGCGGGAGGAGAAGTTGACGTGCTGAGAGCTTCCGCAATGTTGTTGGATGAGTTCCGGGGAGGGAAGATAGGGGCTATATCATTGGAATCACCGGAAGACTTTTAGGAAAGTGGAAATAAGCGGCGCAATACTGTGTTGTGCTGCTTGCTTCCAGACACTTTCCTAAACAAACATATAACCGCCGCTCTTAGCTGAAAAGAGCGGCGGTTTCTTTTGTATTACCCAATGCCCATCAGAATAAAAAATATTAAACAGGATAATATACATAGTGTACACTATTGACATGATGTAAACATGAAATTATAATAAAGGTAGGGTAATACGAATATGAAAAAAGAAAATGTAAAACGGAATAGAGAAATAGATAATTATGAAAACGGCACGATAACTAAAAAGGAGGGGCGCCAAGGAGACAGTAAAGACGAGTCGAGGTCTCTTGTAAAAGGAGGATTTATGAACATGGAAAACATCGGAGGCATGAAAATAATAGGTCTTAAAGACTTTAGAAACAATGTATCTGACATAATCTTCAAAGTTATAAACAACTTTCAGGTTGTTTTAACCGGTAATGTGAAAAAAGGAGGTCCGACAGTATCAATTATTTCAACAGACCTGTTAGAAGACATATTAGAAAAATACGAGTTTAATCCTGAAATAACATATGATGAAGAAACGAAGCAGCACGAAATCAGTTTAAAAGAAATAAATGCATTCGGAAGTGGGGATACAAAGGAAGAAGCTATAAAAATTGTATTGGACAACGTGATGGCATTAACGGAAGACTTTTTTGAAGATATAGAGCTTTACATGAGAATGGATCCCCAAAAAAAGCAATATCCTTACTTTATGAGAATTAGCCACTGCAAAACTGAATCAGAGTTATTAAAGGTGTTGAACTTAGTCCAGTAAACGAGGTGGCAGTATTGACAACGAGTTTTCGCGACCTGGAAAGGGTGTGTAAAGCCTTGGGCTTAAAGGGTATCCCGAAAACAAATGGTATGCTATGGAAAGGTTTTGTAAAAGGCAAGTTTGTTAGAATAATGATACATAAGCATAGCGGTGGTAAAGATGTACCAACAGGAACTTTCAACTGCTATTTAAAAGAATTAGGTTTTAGTACCGCGCAAGAATATAATGAATTCTTAAATAGTATATAGATTACACGCAGGGGCGCCCAATGGACGCCTCTAAATTAATGTGCTAAAGCCAATGAAATATATTTATCCGCCTTCTTCCGGTACTCTGATCACTAATCTTGAAGATTATGATTCATCTGCATATTCCCTTGCAGATATTATTCTAACAATTATGGAGGAATATAGGAGAAAATATCGAATAATGTAAATGAAGGAATTGTTTTTGTTGTAATTAGTTTAATTTACATTGTCGAAAGCTGTATAAAAAACTAGTGAGACAATGCTGTAAATCCTGAATTAAATAGAATTGAGCAGAAATACACGACAATGTTTAAGCGTTGGTTATGTCTGCAATGGGAAGAATGGAACTTTTGCAGTAATAGTAATGGTAATAACTTATCTGTATGATAGTCTAGCGGTAATATGTCAAGATAAGATTAATTAAATTATTACGGAAATATGTATAGCTTTCTTAAAAATGACGCACTTTAATAAGCCTCTAGGAAGCTGCAACTTCTTACAGGCGTTAAAGGAACCGACTATCTATTAGTCGGCGATATATAAAGCTGATTGGTGTTCAGCAGTGAGTACACCAATCGAACCAACTTCCTTGCAGTTAGTGCGAGGGCACGTTTGTGCTGATGTTTCGGTACTTCTTTAAACTTGGATTGATAGTAGCGTTTGAATTCGGTATCGTGCATGCATACCTTATTCGCGGCTTCCAAGAAATAATACTTTAAGTATTTGTTGCCCGAAAGTATCAGCCTTGTATTGGAGGCTTCATAGCCTCCAGATTGGTATCTTGTCCAGGTGATGCCGGCATATTTAGCAAGAGCAGCATGGTTTTTAAAACGATGAATGTCCGCAATTTCAGCTAATATACCAGCACTATACACCGGACCGATACCAGGGATGCTGCCCAGAATGTCAGGGAACAGCTGCATATAGGATTCAATGGCTTTATCCAGATCCTTCTGCTGTTGCTGTAATGAGCGGATACCAATCAGGCGTACAGCCAGTAGCTGGTTCACAGAGTCGTTTACTGTTTTGGATAAACGATAGGAGCTTCTTGCGGCAGCCTTTAGTTTTTTTGCAATACGTTGAGGGTCCTCAAATTTGTTCTTACCTTTTTCCATCAAGAAATTAGCTAGTTCTTCCAGAGGCATTTCGTTAATGTCATCAACAGAGAAGAATTCTGAAATCACAGCAATAGAGGTGGCACCAAATGTATTAGAAAATACATTTGAGGAGTCAAGGGAGGAAAACTTGTAAAACAGGGTATCAAGGAACCTGGTCTTTTCACGGTTTAGATTTTGGGCGACCTGGAACCTGGCTCTTGTAAGGTTACGAAGAGCAGTATATTTTTCGTCGAGATTTACCTCTTTGGAAATACGACCAAAACGCAAGTAATCAGCGATGATAAGTGTATCGACGTTATCGTTTTTAGGAAGGTCCGGATAAGCTTCCTTAAAGGCCTTTACCTGCTTGGCATTGAGAATAAAAACCTTGATATCCCATTTTTTCAGGAAGCTATCGCTGCGGAGAAAGGCCGCCAGATGGTCAGCATAAATGGAAGTGGATTCCATTCCGATCGAGACGGCCTGAAAGTCTGAATAGAGAATGGTGTCGTGGAGTTTTTCCAGGATAGTATTCGCACCGTCCTGGTTATTAGGAACATGAAAAAGGGATAAAGTATCACCTTGGGAATCTGTGAAACGGACTACATTGTTTCTTTTGCTAACATCGATACCTACAAAGAGAGTGTTGATCATAGATTTCACCTCACTTTCTGAATAAATTAAGAAACCAATAAAGCAATACCCTTGGGACTGTGGCAGCAACACCCTCGCAGATATGAATAAGCTCCTGTGGTGCATGCACGAGCCCTTTCTGCAATAAGGGACACCTTACAGGAGAAAACAGCTAGCGGTTAGAAGAAAACACACAGCCAAGGGGAACTGACTGTCTAAGAATAAACCTAAAGGCTAAACACGGAGGAACTGAACTTCCTTAATGGTTTCTACCATTTATTAAACCAAAGGTATTGCTATTGGTAAAGCAAAGGAAAAATAAAGGATAATAGAGTGCAAGGCTTTTATCCTAAATAACTATAAATTTTTCCTTGCAATTACTATTATACGAGGTATTGCTATTGGTAAAGCAAAGGAAAAATAAAGGATAATAGAGTGCAAGGCTTTTATCCTAAATAACTATAAATTTTTCCTTGCAATTACTATTATACGAGGAGG
>Ga0302247_1000560_pt1 | contig 34506 bp, 20 predicted proteins | sample AAG_UR_Ile_MG_FD_193529 | JGI IMG/M metagenome (GOLD analysis project Ga0302247, IMG submission 193529) | Enriched activated sludge microbial communities from anaerobic digester in WTTP, New Holstein, Wisconsin, United States - AAG_UR_Ile | ecosystem: Engineered > Bioreactor > Anaerobic >...
GGAGCTCGCTCGCCGGATGGTGGAGCTCCTCTACGACCCGGAAGAGGCTGAAAGGGCTCAAGAGGAGTTCGTGCGGGTGTTCCAAAAACGGGACCTGCCGAGCGAGATTCCTGAACTCCTCTTGGACGGGGCATCCATCGAAACCGTCGATTTACTCACGAAAGCGGGGGTGTCCTCCCGCAGCGAAGCGAAGCGCTTGGTCCAACAGGGCGGCGTCACATTAGACGACCGAAAACTGGAAGATCCCTTCGCCGTCCTTTCCCTATCGGAAAGCATGATCTTGAAGATCGGAAAGAGGAAGTATTATCGCATCGTGTTCGATCGGTAAGGGCTTTGGGAGCGTCGTTGTGACGCGTGATCGACCGGATTCGTCAAATTGCGAAGTTTTTTTGTATTTTTCCGAAGAAGGTGGTATAATTATCGCGATCACCCGTAAAACGGGTATATGTTGATAATTTCCGAGAACGAAGCCATCGCAAGAGACGGGGTCGGGTCTTTGGAAAGTGAATGAGCAGGAGTAAAACGATACCCTCGGATAACGTATCGTTCTTTGTGGTGTTTTGCTATACGGACAACCGATAAAAGCGCGATACTTTTATGGAAAATAGGAAGATAAGGTATTTTTTAAGATATCCTGTAGGAAGCTATTCTTTGTGACATCAGGCATTTCACGTTTTTTTTCGTTTCGACTTTACGCGCTGAACTCTACACTAAGGGAAGAGACAGGTGTTTGCGTCATCTTTACGGACTGCGATCTAGAAAAGGGAAATACGGCAACCAGGAGAAAGGGGGACCACCATGAAAAAGGGATTGAGCTTATTGTTGATCGCGTTGCTCCTCTTTTTCACTCTGGGTTTGGGGACCGAGGCGGTAAAACCGGAAGACGTCAAAGTCCTCGAGACCCTCATAGAATTGATGAGTGGAAAGCTGGGGGAGTATCAGGATCAGTTTAAAGATTTCAAAGGACTACTGGGCAACCTATCCGGGAAAATAGGCGACATAGAATCTAAATCCGAAGCCTTGAACCAGATGGACCGGTGGCTACGGACGAAAATCGAAGATACGGAGAAATCACTGAGAGAACGGATCACCACGGGCGAAGAAAAGCTACAGTCGGCGATCGAAGAAAAGATACAGGCCGTCACCCAGCGATTGACCGGGATCGACTCGGGCATCTCGAACCTGAAAGGCGAGATCGAAGCGATCTACCAGGAAATCTACCGGTTAGGGTTCGAACTCTTTGAAGCCGTGGGAGAGTCGGGTCAGGAGACGACGCAGAGAATCGCGTTCATCCAATCGCAGATCGATCTCCTGTACAAAAAGATTAAGCAATTGGAGGGGAAAGACGGGAGCGGGGCCTCTGCCCTAGACGGCATCTCATCCGATATCGCATTGCTCAAGGAGATAATCGGATACGTGGACCAAGCGAACGTCGGTCTCTGGAACGCGGCTTCGGTGAGGGAGAAAGAAGCCGAGGCTCGCTATGAGGAGATCAACCTTCGGCTGAAATCGGTGGAAAACGCCTTCATCGCGCTGAGATCAGAAGACGCGGATACGCGCAACGCCTTGGACGAGATGATTTCGGGAGTGGGCCTCCTCCAACAGTCGGTCGCTTCTTTACAGGCGAACGACAAATTCCTTTGGAACAAGGTCGACATCGCCGAAAGGCAGTTGGCCGCAAAGGTCCAAGCGGGCGACGAACAACTCGCGCAGCTACTCACCGAAAAAGTGAGCGCGCTCAATTTGAGGTTGAAATGGGTTGACGGGAGCATCGAAAAACTGAAGGGTGACCTGAAAGCCCTCGACAAAGACGTGCTCGAACTCAGCGCTGGATTAGAGCGGTTGAGGAAAGAACAAGCCTCTGGGAACGGTAATTTGAGTCAAGTCATAGACGATCGGGTCTGGGCGATAAACAAGCGGCTCGGTTGGACTGACGGCGCGGTCGCAAAGTTGAAAACGGATCTCGAAAGCCTTCAAAAGAAGTTGAACGAGGCGACATCGAATTTGGAAGAAGAGACGCTCAACCGGATTTGGGGTGTAAACAAGCGTTTGATGTGGTTGGAAAACCAGGTCTCCCAAATCAAGAACGAAAGCGGTCAGAGTCAAGAGATCGTGGGTCTATCGATCGCCAACTTGGAGCTGGAAGTTCAGCTTCTCAAAACGCGAACCCAAACGATCGAACTAGAAAAAGCCCTTAAAGGTTCTTTAGACGAAATGGTCGTTGCGAAGTTGAACGATGTGGTGGGCCGGTGCGCGCAAATAGAGAAACAGCTCAACGTGATGAAGACGTTTGCGACGAAAGACGAACTCGCGGTCACGAACCAGAGTGTGGCGAAGATCGCGAAAGAGACGGCCGAAAAATTCCCGGCGTTGGATGCGCGACTCGCTTGGATAGACAAGACGCTCGCTTCTCAAAAGGGTCAAGTGGAGAACTTGGCGAGGAATTTAGCCGAAGTAAAGGGCAGCCTCTCCGAGGAACTGGCCGAGCGGATGTGGGCGATCAACACCCGTCTTAAGTGGATAGACGGGGCGATCACGAAGCTCAAGTCACAGAAGGCCGACGACGCCGATATGAACGCGAAATTTGACGCAATCCAGGGCGAGCTTCTCGGGCTTTCCGACGACATCCTCGCGCTGGCCATCGCGATACAAAAGAATAACGAAGAGATCGCGCAGACAAAGGTCGGATTACGCGAAACCGCTGCCGAGTTGACGCAAAGGATAGACGCGCAAGGCGCCGATATCCAGTCACAGATCGCCTCGATGCGAGCGAGATTGGAGGTTTCGATATCGGCGAATCAACAGGCGATCAACGGTCAGGGCCGGAAGATCGACGATTTGGAAACGAGGGTCAAAGCCTTGGAAGACAGCGTCTTCAAGAAACCGGAGAATACGCAGCCTGCCGGGATCATCCTCTTGTTGGCGGGGGTGGCCGCCTTGGCCTTACTCTTCGCCAACCACTGATCTCCCCTGTAAGGCGCGACTCAAGAGGCATAAGCGCGCTTGAGGAAGGGATGAGGGCGGTGGTGTGATGGAAACCAAACGGGCCTATAAAGGGATTTCTCGACGAAATCGAAAGGGGGGTTGCAAAAGTCGGATAAAATGTTGTATACTATCCCGGTACATAATGGTAGAACCTATCTAAAACTACTACAACAACTATATCGAGAGGGAGGGGTAATCGTATGAAAAAAGCGCTATTAGTAGTATTGGTCTTAGTCTTCGCAATGAGCCTGTCTTTTGCCGCTGCCGGGAAGGTTAGCTTTCTGGTCGACAAAGGCGTCGTAACGGCCGGCGATCCCGTCAAAGTGACCTTCACGTTGGAAGAAACCGAAGTGGAAGAAGGGCTGACGACGATCTCCGTACTTGGCGAACAATTGACTCCGAACGTATGGGTTATGCTCGTACAGGGTGGCAACGCCCAGTATGAAGCGACCAAAGCGGTTGACGAGGAAGGAAAGAAGACCGTGTACTACATTCGGGCAATGGAGCTCAAGGGTCAAAAGGTCACCCTGTACGCGAAATTGACTGACTGGAACGGAAAAGTTATTAAGCAAGAGAAGAAAGACGTGCAATGGAAGGAGGATGCTTACAGCGACGTTATCGCTTTAGTCCCCGCCGCAGAAGGGATCTACTCCATTGACGCGAGCATCACTCTGGAAGACGGAACCGTCATCGCGATGGGCGCCGGACAACTCGTGGCGATGAAGAAGTATGTGGAACAAACGATTGACGGACTCAAGGCATCCTTATCGCCGGCCCAGTATTCTTTAACGGTAAAAACCGGTATTGAGTTCATGCAGAAATTGGGCGATCAAAGAGACTCAGACCCGCATCTCAGCATCTACGGTAAGGGAAAAGAAGTTATCCCGTCGATAGTGTGGTCTTGGGCCGGGAGAAAACAACCGGCTATGGGTCCTGATGTGGAATTGGTTTACGTACCGAAGGCAAAAACAGTCCTTGGTAAAGTTGATACCGCGTACATCAAGTTCAAAGTGCTCAGCGAAGCCCTTGAGGGCGATTGCTGTGGCGCTTCAGCCGGAGACAAATGGGCCCTGTGGCTTGCGATAGGTACCGGCCAATATCACGGGATGTACGAAGCGTCTTATTATTTGACGAACTGCTGCACCGTATTCCACTACATGGGCGTCACTCATTACAAAGATTGGTACTGGGGAATCCTCAAAGGTGGGGACTGCCGCGGCTGGGTTAAGGCAATTTTCTATTTAGACCCTGCGGACGTCAAAATCTGGGTGTACGCTATCGTCGGAACGACTTGGTATGAAGGATTCGATATTGGTGATGATGACTGGGGGACCCCAAGCGGGCAAGGAACCGGGAACGATACTTCTCAAAGCCTTTACACCGCGAACCTGTTGAAGAACGCCGAACTGAACATCTTCGCCGATATCATCTTCAAAGACATTGTTACCCTCAAGTTTATGGCCATCAATATCCCAATCACCGCCGAAAATTTGAAGCCTGTGATTGGCGCGTCGATCGGCGTAGACCTTGGAAAAATCGGCTTGGGAGCCGCGTGGCGCTACGACACGGCTAAAGAACTCAACGAAAGCGTATGGGCAGCCCACCTCGTTTTGAATGAATTACTCAATTTCACCATCCCGGGCGGATTCCCCTTCGAGGCGCTGAACAAAATCGGATTCGGGTTCTTCGCGGCCGGCGATTTGGGTGGCTCCACAGTTCCCAGTACCACCGCGGTCAGCTTTAACGTGACACACCTGCAGCTGATTCTGGAACTCGGCGCCGATATCACCTGCTGCTTCCCGGAAATCCATATCGGATTGCACTTAGCCAAGCTTCCGTCTTCGGGTACCGGCTCTTCCAATAGTTCTTCCGGTATGCTCTCCGGAATCGGCTTGACCGAAATCTGGGGTAAATACAGCCACTCGCTCGGCACATATGGACCCGTCACTTTAAAAGGAATCCTCGGCGTGATCTACGCCTTCGAAGGCGGGTATGTTGATAATGGAGTTACCTGCTCAGGTTGGTCTGGTTACGGAAAAGGACTCTACGATGGTCCCGCCATCGGAGTCGCCTACGAAGTCGAAGGTACTTTGAAGTGGTAAAAAGGCTGTCATAAGCCGAACGGATAAAGACCCCGCCGAAAGGCGGGGTTTTTTTATAGGGAGGGATACGAGGTGAAAACTGCTGTGATCGTTTGCGCGAGCCTTATCTTTACGATATCGGTAGTACTCGGCGGGTGGATCCTTCTACCCGGAGTTCCACGTCCCGCTTCGTACGAAACGATCAACCGAAAAACGATCCTTCTGTTTGAAGAGGTCCTCAGCGAATCGCCGATCACTTACCGCTCCGGACATTACACGTCCCTGATGCAATACTCCGGAAGCTTCTCCGACATCCTAAAACCCGGCGCCATCATCCTCTACAAAACGAACGCCGGGAATTATGGTAAGATGAAGATCACCGGGTACGCCTATTACCACGCATGGTCGAAAGCCCAGAACTACCAGTATTGTGACGTCCCTTTCTTCGAGTTCACCACCTACGACGACAGCGGCTCGGTACTCGTAACCGGCGGCTTCCCCATAATCCTCGACTCTATCGTCCGGGTAGTAGATCAGTCCCCTTTATGGGGAATCGGGCCGGTAGGCCCGCACTTTTTACGCGACCTACGCTACGCGAACTACCGCGAACGCCCGCCCGACTCCTGCTTTATGTGGTTCTACTTCGACTTCGACACGAAACAGACCGGATTCTTCAGCGACTACGACGGCATCCCCTTCACCGGCGCCGACGTCCATAACGTCAAAACCGAGACGCGCTCCCGCTTCATCCCAACCCAGGGCGCCCTATTCGCGGTGATATATAAGCCATAAACCATAACGCCTTAAGTGAGGTCATCGCGGGGTAACCAACGGGCTGACTTCGCGAAGAAACGAAGTCTCGCGACACCCGAGCGGGGTTATCGCGGGGTAACCGAAGGGACCCCGCGATACGATCTTTGTTCTTTTTAACCTGCGTAGTCTGTTTTCTCTGTGTTCTCTGTGCCCTCTGTGCGAACCCTGTTTTTTATCTTTGGAACGAACGAAAACCAGGGTATCGCGCCAAGGGGTAATCGCGGGGTAACCGAAGGGACCCCGCGATCCCCCTTTTGTTTTCTTTACGCCGCGATGCCCGTGCAAGTTATCGCGGGGTAACCAGCGGGGTAACTTCGCAAACCCACGAAGTCTCGCGATACTGATGAAGCCCTACGATCCGCATTCCCCCTCTTTATTAGTGTATAATACCCGTGAAATGATTTCCCGTTGGGAGGACAAAAATGGAAAGACCGAATAACCCCCACGATAGGTTTTTCAAAGAAGTACTGGGGAATGTCGCAAATACGCAAGCGTTCTTAGAGACCTATCTCCCGCCAGATGTCTTACAGACGATCGATGTCGGCACGATACAGGCGGAAAAGGACAGCTTCATAGAACAAGACCTGAAGGAGTTCTACGCGGATTTATTGTTTCGGGCGAACATCCGAAACCGAGAAGCCTACGTGTACATTCTACTGGAACACAAGAGCTATAGCGACTATAACGTAGGTGTACAGCTGCTCAGGTATATGTCTGCGATATGGGACAAAGAAATAAAGAAACAAAAGAACAGACGACTACCGCTGATCTTACCGATAGTACTGTACCAGGGGAAAGAGAAGTGGGGAGTGTCCACGCAGTTTGCGGACAGGATCGAAGGGGTAGAAACGATGGAAGGGTCTTTGCGAGAAAGCATCCCCCACTTCAAGTATTACCTATACGATTTTTCGTCAAATAGTGGAGAGGAGATCAAAGGGCCGGACGATCTACGCCTGTATCTGGAAACGATCAGGATGGCCTCGATCAAAGACCCCGAAAAGTTCAATGAAGCGTACGTCAGAATCACCACCGTCTTCGTCACGGGGAAGAAACAGAGATAAGCGAACAGCTTTACGAGACTTTTATCCACTATATCTACTATTTGACCGTACGAGAGGATTTCTTGAGACTGATACAACTGACGCGAACGGTATCGGTAGAAAGGAGTGAAAGGATGCAAACGATAGCGGAATGGCTTAAGCAAGAAGGAATGGAGAAGGGATTAATAAAAGGCCGAGAAGAAGGTCGGGAAGAAGGCAGAGAAGAAGGCCGGGAAGAAGGCCGGGAAGAAGGCCGGGAAGAAGGCCGGGAAGAACTTCTTTGGAAACAGATCACCAAAAAATTCCCACGAATTCCTTCAAGGTACTACGAAAAGCTGAAAGCGCTCACGATAGACCAACTCGATAACTTGGGCTTAGACCTGATAGATATGCACAGCGAGGAGGAGCTGAAAAGGCATCTTCCGATTTGAGGCGTTTTGGTGGTCAAAAAGAGAGTGCCTTGGGAACGCCGTTGAGAGTGCCCTGTGAAGCCCTAATCGTTACGCCGCGATGCCCGCACGGGGTTATCGCGGGGTAACCAGCGGGGTGCCTACGGAAGCCCTCGAAGTCTCGTGATCCGCTCTATGCCTTTCCAAAACCAAAAGAAGTTTCGCACAGAGAACACGGAGTACACAGAGAGAACACAGAGAGAACACAGAGAAATGCCCTGGGGATGCCTGGGAAGGCGGAATTTCATAGGTCATCGCGGGGTAACCGAAGGGACCCCGCGATACAATCCTGAAAAGTCGGCGTTCCCAGAGCCTTCCCAGAGAAACAGGCCGACCGGAAGTCGGCCCCACGAGCTTTCTTTAGTCTTTCCTCTGTGTTCTCAGTGCCCTCCGTGCGAACCCTGTTTTTTGATCTTCGAACGAACGAGAACCGGGGTATCGCGCCGTCGCGAAAAGAAAGAGCGCTTACGCCGCGATGCCCGAACGGGGTAATCGCGGGGTAACCAACGGGACCCCGCGATACTAACTAAGCCTCGCGCTCAGCCTGTACAAAACCCGTATCGCGCCGTCGCGAAAAGAAAGAGCGCTTACGCCGCGATGCCCGAATCAGGTCATCGCGGGGTAACCAGCGGGCTGACTTCGGAAGCCCACGAAGTCTCGCGATCCCTGCCTTGGAGCGCCTGAGAACGCCGGACTTTAGTCCGGCATGTCTTTTCTTTTCCGGGAGAGCCCTGCCCCTTGTCAGCTTATCCTCTGTGTTCTCTGTGCCCTCTGTGCGAACCCTGTTTTTCAAGACATATACAAAAGCGTATCGCGCCCTCGCAAAAAAAAGGGACACTTACGCCGCGATGACTTCCCAAAAACCTCAAAACATACCAATATAAAAGTCGGCGTTCGCAAGAAGTTTTTCTCCGTGTTCTCCGTGCGAACCCCTCTTTTCTTCGCGAAAACATACCGCACTGAAGTGCGGCGTTCCCAGCAAAACCTGCCAACTTAAAAGTTGGCGTTCCCAGGTGTTCCCAAGAATCTGTTCTCTGTGCCCTCTGTGCGAACCCTGTTTTTCAAGACATGTACAAAACCCGTATCGCGCCGTCGCAAAAAGAAGGAGCGCTTACGCCGCGATAAACGAAGTTAGGGGTTCCCAAGGCGTTCCGGGGGCGTTCCGAATAAGGGAAGCCGGTTTATGGTACTTTCGAGAGGAAGCCGAGGGGAAAGATAAACCGAAAAGCTATTGAAAAGACGGCGCGCGTATGGTATACTAAAGCGCTCTTCGAGAAGGGTGCCCTAGGCGGTCTATGATCGGTGGTCTTTAGGAGTTGAGATAACCGACGAAAACCGTGATTCCAAACCGGGCTGAATAGGCCGCACGATATAAAGCAAGCGTTTGACTTTTCTACGCGGAAAGTTGTATAATAAACAGAGCCTCCACAAGTCTCAGCTTTTCTTGCATGATGGGCGAAGAAGCGCCTACGAGTCTTTATGTATAGAAGAAATAAAAAACGAGAAGTGCCGGAGGGGGGGGTAATTCATTCGAAGTATGCTAAGGGAGTCATTCAGGAAGGGAGTTTCCATAAGGGTAAAAAAACACTCGAAGGGAGGATTAGGAGTATGAAAAAAGGGAAGATTTTGTTATTTTTGGTACTGGTTATAGTCGCTTTATTCGCGTCAAACTGTGTCAAACAGCCGCCGCTTGTCGTACCGGCCGCGCCGGCGGGTCTTAGAGTCGTGCAGCTCGCGGGAGGCGACGTAGAGCTCAGGTGGGACGCCGTGGCGGGCGCGGATAGCTATGATCTCGAGATCCAGCCGGTGCTCGGATCGGAGAGTCGCGAAACGCCTACATGGCCCTTTCAGCAGAACGTGACAAATACTTATTATGTAGCGAAGAAATCCATTCTAGGCGCGGGCAAATTCGGTTGGAACGTCAAGGCGAGAAACGCAAAGGGTCCTTCTGACCCTACTCACGGGGATCCCTTCATTTTCGAGGACCCTGAGCCGGAACCGCCGGTATACGGGCTGCTATTGACCCTAGAAGAAGAGCCCGATCAAGGATCCGCCACTCCGACGATCTATACGATCGGAAGCCAGCCCCTCGTCGGCGAAAGGTTACCTGGGATTTCCGCGCTCAACTATCTCAAGGGGAACCTAAAGCGCGAGGAGATCCCGGCGGAAGCCGACAGAGCGGAACTGGCCGTGCAATTATTGGTACAGAAGGCAGGGGCAACTGTCGCGAAGAGATGGCCGGACGATAGTACCGAGTTCGTACTCGACGAGGGCGGGGAATTGAACTTCAACCTCTGCAATTTGGGAGCGGGGTTTTCCCCGGATTTAGCCCCCGGGAATTACTATCTCTGGGCGCGAGCCGTGTGGGACGGTAGTGAAAGTCAGAAAGTCCCCTTCGAAATTGCTTCCAGAAACAGCGATTTGAACTACGAGATCACCGTAAAAGATTTCGAAGACCGGGTTTGTTCGTTTTCTTCAACGAATGTGACCCTCCAATTCGATCTATCCATTTCGGGCGGAGAAAAATTCAAAGAATTGCTTTACTTCATTCAGATCGGCCCGACCGGGTCAACTAACCAAGGAAGTGTTACGCACTCCGCCACCTTCACGAAAGAGGCGACATGGACGAAGAAGGTTCTTTTTGAGGCAGAATGCACGAAATACGCGACCCTGACGGTGGTCGGTACGGTCACCGCTTACTCATGCAATGGCGCGACCGTAACGAAGGAGGATAGGAGGGTAGAGATCCTTAATAACGTCGGCATCAATTTCGTCCTGGATATGAAGGACCCGACGGCGTTGGTGTCGGTACTTGGACCTACTGAAGAAGGTACGGTTACAGGTAAAGCCGCGACGCTCACCTTCCTCGCGTCCGACACGAAGTGTCTTAACCTGGATAGCCTGAGATTCACCGTGAAGGTCGAAAAAGGGATAGGGGATTGGACCGGAGCATTAAACTACCCCGATGTTGAAACCGTTCTGGGTGTGGGCAGCACCTGGAGTAACGAGCTCACCATCAACGCTGCCTATTACGCGACCACGACGAGCGCCGGTTCCGAGGCCACAGCTAAGTTGACCTATGTCATCGGAGACCTCGACCTGGCAACGATCACCACAACGATGAACGCGTCGGATTGCTGCTGCCCTGACTGCACTTTGGTAGACCCGTGCGCGGGATGCAACGGCGGAGGCGACCTCACCCACGCAACAAGCGTCAAAACCTCTATGTTGGTCGACAACGTCTTCTTCTCGAATATGTTGGCTACAGATGATGTTTTGAAGGTTGATAACAAGTCCTTAGGGAAGGTGAATGGGTGCTATTTAATCCCCGCGTCACCAGCTGTAGCGACGGTCACGGTTAAACTCGCCGACGCGAATTGGGAACCGCCTAATCCTCTAGTTCTACATTACAACTTCCCTGGGCCGCAAACAATTAGCGTTACACGCGCTTCTACTGCGGCGACTCTCGCAGTGTGTTCCGGCTACGCGACGAAGACGCAGGCGACGTATATCGCGACGTTCACGGGGTATGCCGAAGATAATAGTGGCCCGGTAGCGACAGAAACGAATATTACGTACACAGGTACCGCCACCGACAACGCCGGTAACGAATTCCTACTCAGTGAATGCTTCAGGCTTGACACGATGCCGCCGACCTTGACGCATTTCGCCGCGTTTAGAAATCCTTCTGTCACTAATGGTTCTTATATCGAATTCTCTTTCCACGAAGAACCGGTCTCTGCGGCCTTAACGTTGGAAATCACTGGTCAGGGAACCTTCACCTACACGCTCGCTCAGGCAACTTCTGTACCACCACATCTGTATACCTATAGCCTTCTCACAGGCATAAGTTTATCGGAGGGCGCGACTGTCACGCTTACGGCGAAGGCGAAAGATTTGGCCGGAAACGAAGGTACCAGTTCCTGGGAAACGAAGGTATCGCCGTCCGCTCCTCGATAGGCGAAAAGGATCACGAAACCAAAACGGCTGCTCAGGCAGCCGTTTTTTTTGCTTTCCACACCGCGGCTGGTACCGCCAGACCCTTTACCCGGCGAGTTTGATACGTTTTTCGCCTTTGTTTTGCCGCCGCGCTCGCGAAGTGCTATAATCTTTCCCGTCGGCGCGTCCCCACGGTAGCGACCGGCTTCTAGAGAACAGGCTCGACGCGCTCTACCCGAACGAACCGCATTCCAGGCGTCGAGGAAAACGTCTATCTTGAATCTATTTTTATATGAAAGTGGGGGGACAGTATGAGTATGAAGAAGAGTACCGGTTTGGTTCTGTTGTTGGGCGTGATCGCCGTGATGTTCGTCGTCAGTTGTGTAAAACAGGTGGAAACCAAACCGGAGGCGCCCGTGAATCTCCGGATTTCGTTCCTCGCGGGGATCGTCGGTGTAGAGCTGCGATGGGACGAAGTTGCGGGCGCTACCGGCTACGAAATCACGTTAACGAAAACAGAGGCTTCAGGTAGCCGAGCAGTGTTGGGGCCTTATTCCACGGCCAAAACTTACTACCTCGTGTATCGCGACGACGTGGGTGCGGGGAGCTTCTCTTGGACCGTGAAGGCGAAGAACGGGGCGGGGGACTCCGGCGCGAGTGTCGAAAGTCACTTCACCTTGGACCCAGACCCCGAACCGGACCCGGTCTACGGATTGACCCTCACCTTGGTCGAAACCCCGGATTTGGCTTCCTCGCGCGATGGTATACCCGAAATCCACATCTGGGGGGCTACAACGTCTATCCCCGGCGCGGGCGCGCGGGTTCCGGGGTCACCCGTAAACCTAAACTATTTGGCCGGCCGTATCGTCTATGAGGAAGTCTCTGATGCGCCCCGCGAGACTATGTCCGTTCAGCTCATGGTGGAGAGGAAAGGGAGCGGCGTCGCGAAGCGTTGGCCTGATTCGAGCACCGAATTCCTTTTGAACGGGGACGGAGAATTGCTGTTCGGGGTGAACGACCTCGGGCAGAATTATGATCCCAACCGGCTCGCGCCCGGAGAGTACCTGTTTTGGGCCCGCGCGGCGTGGGACAAGAACATGCAGAGCACCAAGAAACCCTTTAACATCGTCGCATCCACGGACCTCGTCGAAGTTTCGCTGGATGTGTCAAACCAGAAGACCGCCTATCCGGGGAAAGTCTGCGGTATCTTTCCCGAAGCGCAAATCGATTACGACATATCCGTGTCCGGAGCCGCTTTGTTCGATGAGCTGCGATATACCTTCGTGATCGGTCAGTTGGGCGTAGACGCTACCGGAAATGTGTCCAAGTCCGCCACCTTCACCGGGCGCACCGCATACGCGACGAGTGTGACCTATGCGACGGAATGCACCAAATTCGCGACGGTGACCGTAGACGGCACTTTGACCCGGGTCTTATGGGAGGACGCGACCAAGCGCGCTTCGGAAACGAAGCTGGGTGTAGTGGGAGCCTTCGAGAAAAAGCACAGTTTCGTGTTGGATTTGGCCGATCCGACCGCCCTCCTGTCTTTGGAATTACCGGCGGGATTCTCGGCATCCGCGCCGGCTTCGCTGACGAGCGCCACTCTCACCTTCCTGGCGAGCGACACGAAATGTCTCCAACCCTACGCGGAGAAGATCAATTTCAAGGTGGGCGTTGAAAAGGGAAGCGGCAGCTGGTCCGAGTCTTTCGCTTTTTTCACCGAAGAGGTCGTTCTTGGAGAGGGTAGCCCTTGGGACAACGCGGTCACGATCGACGCGACTTACACCGCGACCAAAACCTCCGCAACGAATCCGGATGAAGCCGAGGCCGTTTTGGGGTTTGCCATCCCGATTATGGATTACGCGACGGTCACCGCGACGATGTCTGTGCACGACTGCTGTTGTGAGGAATGCACGATCAAACCGGGTAAGTGCGATAACTTGAACAATGCGCTCCGACACGCGACCGAAGTGTCAACCCAGTTCATCGTGGACAACGTCTTCTTCTCCAAGCTCTTAGAAGACGAGCAGGTCTTCGTACCGGAACGCTTCCTCGGCGACGCGGATAATCCTCTCATTCCCGCTTCCCCGACGCAGGCGACGTTGACGGTTAAGCTCGCCGACGCGTTATGGAGTTCGGCGCAGTGGGGCGCCATCACTTGGGTCTTCCACGACGCCCAAGGCAACGTATTCAATTCTATCAGTTACGCTCCCACGATCAAAGCCACCGAACTCATCACCGGAGAGTGTTCGGGGTACGCGACGAAAACCCAGGTGACCTTCGTGGGGACCTTAACGGCCGATCCGGCGGCTACGCGAACCGAGAAGGCCCTGACCCTCGTGGCGACCGCTTTGGACGCCACCGGCAACGAGTTCGTTGTCAAACTACCCTTCCTATTTGACACGTTACCTCCGACGCTCACGCATTTCACCGGTTTCCGAGATAAAGTCAACAACCATTCATGGGTGGAATTCAAGTTCGACCAGAAGGCTGAGAGCGCAGAGCTGGCCATCGTAGTCGGAGAGAACACCTTCAGCTACGATTTCAATGACGCGGTTCCGATCGCGGGGATACCGAACGCCTTCCGATTACCGACCGGAATCACCTTGCCTTACAACTTAGCGATAACGCTCAAAGCCACGGCTACGGACCTGGCCGGTAACATAGGCTTCTCTTCGAGAACCTGCACCGTATCCCTTTCTGAAAAGCGGTAAATCGTTATCCAGGCACCTTTCAACGCGTGTGCTGGTATCAGCAGACAGGGGCGATCCATCGCCCCTGTTTCTTTTGTTGGGCTGCCGGAGGGTGACGGGCTTTGTGGATTATCGCGGCGTCTCGACGGTACTCGCGGCGTAAGCGCTTTTTCTTTTTGCGACGGCGCGATACGCTTTTGGACAGGTGAATCGGGTGGTTACATCAGTATCGCGAGACTTCGTGGGCTTCCGAAGTCAGCCCGCTGGTTACCCCGCGATGATCCACGAAGTGCGACGTACCCGAAAGCAAAAACATGCCGAACTAAAGTTCGGCGTTCCCAGGCGCTTCCAGAAGTGCGCGTCCCGAAGGCGTTCCCAGGCGATCACAAGCGCGTATCGCGGGGTCCCGTTGGTTACCCCGCGATGAGGGCGGCAATGCGGCGCTCCCAGGCGATCCGCTAAGTTCGGCGCGTTTATAAGGGCGCCCGTTCGGCTTTCGCGCGTTTCAGCAAGTTGATGATATCGGTGTAGTTCGCCTCCGGCCATTTACGATCGACGAACAGGTGTTCTTTCCAATCGTCGAGCCACAGTTGTTCGAAAGTACCGTTGACTTGGGCTTGCGCGTAGACCTCCAACACCTGGTCAATGAACAGGCTGCGGTTGCGGTACAACGACTCGTAAGCGGTCAAAAAACCGCGGATGCGCGTTTTATCCTCTTCCGTCAGGTAGGGGTTGTTTTCGAGGTCCTCTTTGTTCCAGCGATAAGCTTTCGTCAGTGTGTTCAACCCCTCGTCGATGACGTACAGGGTCTCCTGATATAACCGAGAGTCCAAAAAAGTTTGAGACAATTGCGCGTAAAACACCGCGATGTCGTCGGGGATGCCGACGCGCTGGACCTGGCGCATCCATTCGCAGGCTTGAACGCGCAGGTTGGCGATCGCGCGGATCTTCGGGTAAACGGTTTGAACCGATTCGTTTTTCAGGAGCAGGCTAATGTACTCGGAATAGATCGATTCCCACTCCGGGAACATCTGCCAGTTTCCGGGTAACAGGTAGATCGCGCGATCGTAGGCGCGCTTGAACTCTTCAAACGCCGCGATGGCTTCCTGCTGGTGCCTCTCCATCAACGGCCGGAGCTCTTTTTCCCATTGCGGGTGTTCTCGAAGCAGTTGAGAGTAACCGACGATCAGGTTTCGAAGCATGGCGTGGAGCGAGTAGTACGACTTGCCCATCTGCCGGTAGGCGTTTCTTTCATCGAATCCAAGGAAGGAGGTATGGAAGTAGGAAAGCGAGTCCCGATAACTCTGTATGTCGTACCAGTTGTGGATGTCGACCCACGCCTCCATCTGTTCCAAGGAAAGGCCCTCCCGGACCTTCGATTCCAGCCACTCGAAGTCCCTCTCCAGCGGAAAGAGACGGTAGGCGGGCGCGATGTGTTTACGCTCCTCCGTCACCTCTGTGAAAAAAACACGCAACGGGTCTAAGGGGTCTTTGGCTTCCGCTTTTTGCTGGAACAGGATCAGTTTCCGCTCTGGGCGCACCATCAGCGCGGCCATATAGAAGTGGCTCCTCCCATAATACGGAGCCAAATCCAAACAGCGCGACAATAGGTCGCGGGCGCCGGCGTATATCTCTATCGCGTTCCGGTCCATTTTCGTTTGGTTGTCTTCGTAGCGTATGTAGAAATCGTTCAATCTCGCCTTTTCTTTCTTGACTTCTTTCGCAAGCTCTTCCAAGCCGCGCTCCTGCAGCTCTTCCTCGGTGAGGTTCCCGCCGACGGCGGCGCGTATCTGCGGGATCACCCGCGCCAGGAACGTCTCCGTCGCAAACCCTTCATAGTGACCGGTTCGCTCTTCCAACGCTTTGCTAGCATCTTTGGCCTTCTGCAGCTCCGCCGCGTGCTGGCTCCTATACCCGTCGATCTGAGAAAGGGAGGAAAAGCGCCCGTTGCCTTCCTTGAAATAGGCGTCGGCCATCATGCTGCGGTATTTGAGGGTTCCGGAGAGGGTTCCAACGGTAGCGACGGCGATGATGCCAACGAGGATCCACCGTTTCGTAAGCGGCCGGCGCCACGCGAGCACCTCTTCTCGGTTCAAATAAACTCCGAAGCCGATCCCGCCCACCGCTAACGCCCAGAGCTGATTCGGAAGTAGGTGTAGGGGAAACTCCGTGAAACTGTGGCCGAGGATCTCAACGAAGGAGACCGCCAGCAGGATCAGGAGCAGCGCGTCATCACGGTTTTTCATCCGAAGGAGCATGCGGAAGAAGAGCCAGATCATCGACAGCAGCGTGAACGCGATGGCGAGGACACCCAGCAGCCCCATCTCGCCCAGGACTTGGAGGTAGTCGTTGTGCGTGCGTTTGAAGTTGGACCAGGAGTCGACGTATGCGGGGTTTTGGTGGATCGCCTTCCCCATGTATTGGATCGAGTCCCGCATATAGGTTCCGATTCCGGCCCCGAAAATCGGGTTGTCCTCCCATTGCAGCACCGACGCCTTCCACGCCAGCACCCTCGCCTTTCCTCCGGTGGTTTGGAATCCGCGGGGATCGAAGATCGACGCGGTACGTTCGCCCACATCGACCGTCGTCCTCAGGATGTTGTTTTCGGATTCCAGGATAGGTGGGAGCGCGAGTAGGACCAGTATCGCTAAGGCGGTCAAGGCCGCGTTTAAGACGCGTGAGGATTTTGATGCCGGTACCCGATCCTTTCGACGTGTCCAGCGGTACCAGCCGTAGGTGAGTATTAACACGAGAGCGCCGACCATCAGAGAGAGGTAGACGGCGCGGGTGCCCGACAGCAGGACGACCAAATAGAAGAGGCAGAAAGAAAGCCCTCCGAAGCCTTTAACGATCGCGATCAAGAGCGTCGCGACGATCGACGGTTTTTTCGAGATGCCCCAGGATTGGGGCGTCGAGACTAAAAAGTAAAAAGCGAGCGGCAGCAAGGAACCCAAGAAATCCGATACGAAGTTGACGTTCCCGATGGTCGCTTTCATCCCCATCTTACCGGCGCCGTAAAAACCGAGGAAAAACGAGTTACCGGTGTAGTAGTTGTACAACGCCTCGATACCAACGACGAAACCCGTGACGAGCGCACAAAACAGGAAAGTCGAGACTTCCCTTTTCGTTTCGAGCAGATTTGAGAAGTAAAGGGCCATGAAAGCGGTCAGAAAGGCGTAGATCCCGATCTCGAGAGAGAATTGGAAATAGGTCGGATTTGTGAAGAGCACGGTCGTGGTCGATAGGAGCGCGGCGATTCCGAAGCCAAACCAACCGATATGGGGTAAGGCGACATAGAGCGTGGGGTCTTTTCGTCGCCATTGCCGCAAGAGGTAGAGGATCATCCCGATCGAAATGAAGACGATCAAAAAAAAGTATTTCGGCGTGCTGTACTCATAGGTTAAAAACGGGTGCGCGAACAGCGCGACAAAAAGAAAGGTGAAACAGAGGAACGCGATTTCGATATATTTCACGGGTTTACCCCCCCAGAATAGATGCGCATAGACGTCGCTATTTTACCACAAATGTGCCGCCCACACTGCTGTCAGCACGCTCTGGAAACGCCTGGGAACGCCGGACTTTAGTCCGGCATGTTTTTGCTTTAAACGCGTATCGCGCTGTGGGGTTATCGCGGGGTAACCGAAGGGACCCCGCGATCCTGACGAAGTCTTGCGATCCGGCTGTAAAAAAGCGTATCGCGCCGTCGCGAAAAGAAGGGGCGCTTACGCCGCGATGCCCGTGTGGGGTCATCGCGGGGTAACCGAAGGAACCCCGCGATCCAGACGAAGCCCTGTGATCCGGCTGTAAAAAAGCGTATCGCGCCATGGGGTCATCGCGGGGTAACCGAAGGGACCCCGCGATCCTGACGAAGCCCTGTGATCCGGCTGTAAAAAAGCGTATCGCGCCGTCGCGAAAAGAAGGAGCGCTTACGCCGCGATGCCCGCGCGGGGTTATCGCGGGGAAACCGAAGGGACCCCGCGATCCGCCTTTTGTTTTCTTTACTCCGCGATGCCCGTGTTGGGTCATCGCGGGGTAACCAGCGGGACCCCGCGATCCTGACGAAGTCTTGCGATCCGGTTGTACAAAAGGGTATCGCGCCATGGGGTCATCGCGGGGTAACCGAAGGGACCCCGCGATCCCCCTTTTGTTTTCTTTACGCCGCGATGCCCGTGCGGGGTTATCGCGGGGAAACCGAAGGGACCCCACGATCCGCTCTTTGCCTTTTTAGCCGCGAAAGGTCCGGAAAAAAGGGTATCGCGCCGTCGCGAAAAGAAGGGGCGCTTACGCCGCGATGCCCGTGCACAAAAGCGTATCGCGCCGTCGCGAGAAGAAGGTGCGCTTACGTCGCGATACCCGTGCGGGGTTATCGCGGGGTAACCAACGGGACCCCGCGATCCTGACGAAGCCTTGCGATCCGGCTGTACAAAAGGGTATCGCGCCGTCGCAAAAAGAAGGGGCGCTTACGCCGCGATGCCCGTGTCGGGTTATCGCGCTTTGTGGTCATCGCGGGGTAACCAACGGGACCCCGCGATCCGCTCTTTGCCTTTTTAGCCGCGAAAGGTCCGGAAAAAAGGGTATCGCGCCGTCGCGAAAAGAAGGGGCGCTTACGCCGCGATGCCCGTGCACAAAAGCGTATCGCGCCGTCGCAAAAAGAAGGGGCGCTTACGCCGCGATGCCCGTGTTGGGGTCATCGCGGGGTAACCAGCGGGACCCCGCGATCCTGACGAAGCCTTGCGATCCGGCTGTACAAAAGGGTATCGCGCCGTCGCGAAAAGAAGGGGCGCTTACGCCGCGATGCCCGTGCACAAAAGCGTATCGCGCCGTCGCGAAAAGAAAGGGCGCTTACGCCGCGATGCCCGCGCGGGGTAAGCGCTGCAACGATTAAAAGCTCGAGAAAAGAAGGTATGTGATTTATGAAAAACATCAGTTTCGTCAAAAATGCACTGTATCACCTCTACAATCGATCTTTGAGTCCGCTGTCGCTTTTTATTGATCGCAGCGATTATGCTTGGTTTCTTCAAAAGTTCAAATACTATATGCGGCAAGTACCTTCAACGGTCATCGCTTACGCCTTGATGCCGAATCACTTTCATTTTTTAATCCGGCAGGATTCTGATATACCGCTCTCCAAACTATTCAATATGGTCCTTTCAGTCTACGTCCGCCACTTCAACTACATCCACGACAGAAAAGGGGTACTCCTTGAAGGGAGGACAAAATACAAACCCGTATTGAAAGATGAGTATTTTGTTTTTCTCTGTATGTATATTCATTCGAACCCTATAGAAGCGGGGATAGTGGATAAATTGGAAGACTGGGAGTATTCAAATTACCTGGAATGGGTTGGCAAGAGAGAGGGCGAACTCTTTTCAAGAGAGATAATCGACGAATACTTCCCGAATAAAGGACTATACAAAGAACAACTAAAGGAATTAAGCCGCATAAAAAAACAGAAAAAATTTCTCGAAAAGATAGATTTTAGATAGAAGATACCCTCCGGGGTAATCGCGGGGTAACTGAAGGGACCCCGCGATAACCCTTTTGTTTTCTTTACGCCGCGATGATGTCGGGGTATCGCGCCGTCGCGAAAAGAAGGGGCGCTTACGCCGCGATGCCCGCGCGGGGTTATCGCGGGTAACCGAAGGGACCCCGCGATCCGCCTTTTGTATTCTTTACGCCGCGATTCAGTCCGGGTATCGCGCCGTCGCAAAAAGAAGAAGCGCTTACGCCGCGATGCCCGCGCGGGGTTATCGCGGGTAACCGAAGGGACCCCGCGATCCGCCTTTTGTATTCTTTACGCCGCGATTCAGTCCGGGTATCGCGCCGTCGCGAAAAGAAGGGGCGCTTACGCCGCGATGCCCGTGTTGGGTCATCGCGGGGTAACCAACGGGACCCCGCGATCCTGACGAAGCTCTGCGATCCGGCTGTACAAAAGGGTATCGCGCCATGGGGTTATCGCGGGGTAACCGAAGGGACCCCGCGATCCGCCTTTTGTATTCTTTACGCCGCGATTCAGTCCGGGTATCGCGCCGTCGCGAAAAGAAGGGGCGCTTACGCCGCGATGCCCGTGCACAAAAGCGTATCGCGCCGTCGCGAGAAGAAGGGGCGCTTACGCCGCGATGCCCTTATGGGGATATCGCGGGTTAACCAGCGAGACTCTGCAATTCGATCTTTGGAACGTCCAGGCGCTCCCGGAATCTTTCCAGAGATACAGGCCGACTGGAAGCCGGCTCGACTGAGCTTTCTCCCGTCTTTTCTCTGTGTTCTCTGTGCCCTCTGTGCGAACCCTGTTTTTCAAGACATATACAAAAGCGTATCGCGCTGTCGCGAAAAGAAGGAGCGCTTACGCCGCGATGCCCTTGTGGGGTTAGGTTCTTAAGGAGGTTTCGAGGCCGAGGGTTTGTAGGAGGGTCGCGAAGGTGTGGAGGGTTTCCGCCGGATAGGGGGGGATGTCGTCGACGGGGCGGTATTGTTGGAGGGTCACGTGTCGGACGCGTTTGTCTTTTAGCAGCCGTCCCAGCTCTTCGAAGTCCGTTTCGGGTAGGTAGGGCGGGTAGACTGTGACGCGGACTTCGTGGCGCGGATACGAGTCGAGGAGGTCCAGGCTCTGTAGGATCGTGTCAAACGGTGTCGTGCTGAACCTGTCGTAATGCAGGCTTTTTACGTCCATCGCCACGTAATCGAATACGTCCCGCCCTTCCTGGAGGAAGAGCGGGTTCGACCCGTTCGTGTCGACTTTTATAAGTAGGTTTGGCAGCGCGGTTTTCAGTCTATGACAGAACCCGATGATCTCCTCGGCGCGTAAAGACGGTTCGCCTCCGGATATCACTAACGCATCGATCTGTTTGTGTCTGCGCGCGAGGTATTCGAGGATCGCGGCTTCGCTGTGTGTGGCGGGTTGCGCCGTCTTCAGGCTCGGGTTGTGGCAGTAAGCGCAGTCAAAGTTGCACTTCGACGTAAAGACGACTGTGCTGATGGTTTTCGGATAATCGACCAAGCTGACCCGTTGCCACCCGCTGAAATTCATCGGTCCTTTCGCCTCCCAATGGCCTTGAGCCCGCCACTTCCGGATAGTGGTAGGTTCGTCTATCGGCGAATTCGCTTTGTTTTCCCGCGTTCCAGTGTTGGATCGGCCGGTAGTATCCGGTGATGCGCGAGTAGGTCTCCGTCGGGTTTCCGCATTTCGGGCAAGCGTGGACCTCTCCGTTCAGATAGCCGTGGTTTTGACAGATCGAGTACGTCGGACTGAGCGTGAAGTAGGGGATGCGGTACAGCGTGGCGATCTTCTTCACGAGCTCCCTGGCGGTTTCCCAATCGTACAGGCGTTCTCCCAAGAAAGCGTGGAAGACCGTGCCGCCCGTGTATTTCGTCTGGAAGGCCTCCTGCTGGTCCAAGGCTTCGAAGACGTCCTCCGTATAGTTCACGGGGAAGTGCGTGGAGTTGGTGTAGTACGGCGTTTCCTTTCCCGCGGAGAGGATTTGGGGGTAGGCCTTTTTGTCGTGCTTGGCCAATCGGTAGGAAGCGGACTCTGCAGGCGAGGCTTCCAGGTTGTACAGGTTTCCCGTCTCTTCCTGGTATCGCGCGAGCCTTTCCCGCATAAAGTCCAAGACTTTCAAACCGAAGGCCCGGGCTTCTGGTTCGTACAGCGGTTGACCGATCCAAACGGCGTTCAGTGTCGCTTCGTTCATCCCGACAAGCCCGATCGTGGAGAAGTGGTTGTCGAAGTGGTTGAGGTATCGCTTCGTGTAGGGGTATAGCCCGAGTTCGTTGAACTTCGCCACGATGCGCCGTTTGATCTCGAGGCTGCGTTTGGCGATATCCATCAGCTTGCCGAGGCGCGTAAAGAAATCCCGTTCATTCAGGCTCAGGTAGGCTATTCGTGGCAGGTTGAGCGTCACCACACCGATCGAGCCGGTGAATTCGTCGGAACCAAACAATCCGCCGCCCCTTCTTCGCAGTTCGCGTTTATCCAGCTGGAGACGACAGCACATGCTGCGGACGTCGCCCGGGTTGAGATCGGAGTTGATGAAGTTTTGAAAATAAGGCGTGCCGTATTTGGCCGTCATCTCGAACAGTAGCGGTACGTTTTTGTTGTCCCAATCGAAGTCGTTTGTAAGGTTGTAGGTCGGGATTGGGTATTGGAAGCCGCGATTGGCCGCGTCTCCCTCGATCATGATCTCCAGGAACGCCCGATTGACCATATCCATCTCTTCCTGGCAGTCGCCGTAGGTGAAAGGCTGGTTCTTCCCGCCGACGATCGCGGGCACGTTCTTCAGGTCTTCGGGAACGGTCCAGTCGAGGGTGATGTTGGAAAAGGGGGACTGCGTGCCCCATCGGCTCGGGGTGTTGACGCCGAAGATGAACGATTGGATCGCCTGTTTCGTCGATTCGTAGCTGAGGCTGTCGGCTTTGACGAAGGGTGCCAAATAGGTGTCGAACGAGCTGTAGGCTTGCGCGCCCGCCCACTCGTTTTGCAGAACGCCGAGGAAGTTCACCATCTGGTTGACCAGGGTGGAAAGGTGTTTGGCCGGCGCAGAGGTGATCTTTCCGTTCACCCCGCCCAGGCCTTCGCGTATCAGCTGCTTCAAACTCCACCCGGCGCAGTAACCGGACAGCATCGAGAGGTCGTGGATGTGCATGTCCGCCCGTCGGTGGGCTTTTGCGATTTCCTCATCGTAGACCTCGTTCAACCAATAATTGGCGATGACCGTTCCGCTATTGTGTAAAATCAGGCCGCCGATCGAGTAAGAAACGGTGCTGTTTTCGCGGACTCGCCAGTCGGAGCGGTCCAGATAGTCGTTGACCGTCCTGGAAAAGTCGAGCATATTCTTGTCGAAGTTCCGGATTTTTTCGTGTTGCTTGCGGTAGAGGATGTAGGCTTTCGCCGTTTCCACGAAACCCGCTTCGACCAAGACCTTTTCCACCGCATCCTGGACTTTCTCCAGATGGACGATCCCGTTTTCAATATCCGGCTGGCATTTCGCGATCGCCCGCAAGGAGAGCAGTTCCAAAATATCGCCGGTGTAGACCATCTCGGTCGCGACGAAAGCTTTTTCGATCGCGGATTGTATCTTCCCTATCTCGAACGGAACGATACTGCCGTCCCGCTTCTGTATGGACAAAATGTCATTTTTCTTCATAGGATTTCCCCTCGCTGCGCTTCTCTCTTTAGAGTTTTATCGGAAATAGCTCAAGGATTATACTATATATAGTATTACAAATCAACAATCCACTATATATAGCGTAAAAACCGCTCTGATACCGGTTATAAAAAAGCCGGACTTTTTGTCTGACTCGGCTTGATACATTGTGATGACATGAATGTCAGAGGGATAGATATAAGGTAAAAATTCGTATCGATGAGTGAAAGTTGACGTGCAAACTCCTTTTTTTAAGACGTGTACAAAAGCGTATCACGCCGTCGTATGAAAAAGGGGTGCTTACGTCGCGATACCCGACCGGGGTCATCGCGGGGTAACCGAAGGGTCCCCGCGATCCTGACGAAGCCCAGCGATCCGGCTGTAAAAAAGGGTATCGCGCCGTCGCAAAAAGAAGGTGCGCTTACGCCGCGATGCCCGCGCACAAAAGCGTATCACGCCGTCGTATGAAAAAGGGGTGCTTACGTCGCGATACCCGACCGGGGTCATCGCGGGGTAACCGAAGGGTCCCCGCGATCCTGACGAAGCCCAGCGATCCGGCTGTAAAAAAGGGTATCGCGCCGTCGCAAAAAGAAGGTGCGCTTACGCCGCGATGCCCAAACGAGGTTATCGCGGGGTAACCAACGGGACCCCGCGATCCCCCTTTTGTTATCTTTACATCGCGATGCCTGTGCCTGGGTATCGCGCCGTCGCGAGAAGAAGAAGCGCTTACGCCGCGATGCCTGAGTCCGGGTATCGCGCCGTCGCAAAAAGAAGGTGTGCTTACGCCGCGATGCCCAAACGAGGTTATCGCGGGGTAACCAACGGGACCCCGCGATCCCCCTTTTGTTTTCTTTACACTGCGATGCTGTCCGGGTATCGCGCTGTCACGAGAAGAAGAAGCGCTTACGCCGCGATGCCTGTGTCCGGGTATCGCGCCGTCGCGAGAAGAAGGGGCGCTTACGCCGCGATGCCCGCCAAGACGCCGCGCTGCCCGTACAAAAGCGTATCGCGCCGTCGCGAGAAGAAGAAGCGCCTACACCGCGATGACATTCCAAAAACCTAAAACCCGCCAACTTAAAAGTTGGCCCCACGAGTTTTCTTCAATCTTTTCTCTGTGTTCTCTGTGCCCTCTGTGCGAACCCTGTTTTTCAAGACATATACTAAAGCGTATCACGCCGTCGCGAAAAGAAGGGGCGCTTACGCCGCGATGACTACGTGGGCTAAAAACTGCGCGATCGATTCTGTCCTTGTTTCTTGAGTACACCCCATAACTTGACACACACTTTTGGTTATTTTTTCTTTAAAAAATGCTATAATTCCATAGCCATTATGGTTTGGAGATTCCTTGTGATGAACCGACTAACCCCAGAAGAATGGATAAAGAAAGCAGAAGCGTGTAAGAAAAGCGGAGAAAAACGGCTAGCGGCCGCGTGTTATTTGCGCGCCTTTCGCCTGCGCATTTATGATGAGAGCGATATCGAAAGCGCGAACGAAGCGTTGAGAGAAGCGCTACACGTGCTGGAGCCCCAAGAGATCTCGGAAACGATGGTCGCGAAACGGTATCTTTTAACCTTCTTTACGGGTAAAACCCCGGACCCTGTGGACGAAAAACAGATCTTCCGCTCCGAACGATACTTCTATTTGGTGTTGTGGCGTTACTGTTTCGAAAACAACCCGGAACCGGGGATCGCTCTATTTCGCGAACGTTGGCGGGATAAGCGCAAAGAGCTGATCGAAACGAAAAAGGTCTACCTGCTCCACGCCTCCTACTTGTACGCCGTGCTCCTCAACCAAAGCGGGGAATACGAGCGAGGATTGCATCTGATCAAACACTTGGTCGAAGCCTTTTCCGCGCGTTCAGACTTGATGTCACGGCAATTGACCGCTCAATGCTACACCACCATGGCCAACTACTACGTTTTGAAAAACCAAAGCACGATCGCCGAAGACCTGTATCGCAAGGCCTACGATTTGGCGGCACCGTTAGGGCTTAACCTCTACACGGCCAACATCTATTACGAAGCCGCGAGCTTTTATTCTACTGTCTACGGAGTGAGCGGCTTTTTGGACATCACAGAAAAAGTGCTCGAAGTGACCAAGGCGGTCTCCGCGAGTCCCCTCGCCTTGCACGCGTTGTACCGAATCGGATACAACAGCCTTTACAGCGGAGACCTGAAAGAGTTCTGGTCCTACGTCGAGCAACTGAAGCACCATTCGCGCCGTTATCAACGTCCGGATTTTTTGGCGAAAGCCTATTTGCTAGAGGGCGTCTTCTATCTTTACAACAAGCAATTTGGGAAAGCCGAAACCATTTTTAGGAAAGGGTTTCAATGCGCGAAATCCCCACAGACCCTCAACCTGCTTCAGCGCTGCAGGATATTGAATTTTATGATGCTCGGTAAAAGGCATAGCGCCTTCGAACAGGTCCAAAAGTCCTTCTTCGATAAAGAGGAGTATGGGTTTCATTCGTTCCTCGCCTTGATCGAGGCGCAAACGCCGGAAGAGATCGCCGATGCCTTTCAGCATTTCGACGCGCATTCGCCGAGATGGCGCGAGGAGAGCGCCCTGATCTTTTACGAAAAGATCGCGCCGGTCGATCCGTCTGGATTCGTGCGGTTTTGTCAAAATATGGTCACGGATTTTTCTCGTTCGAAGGACCGTCTTCCTCTCACCCTCGTTTATGAGGCGCTCGGGAAGTTCTACCGAGTCATCGGGTACGAGGAACAGGCGCGCTTTTTTTTAGAAAACGCGGTGACCAATTACCGGCGGCTCGGTATGAACCACGCCGCTTCCGTGTTATCGCCAACCTCCGACTTGAGGGCCCTGTCTGTGAAACGATTCGAGCAAAAGGTCAGAAGGCTCGTCCATCAATCGCCTGACCGTCAGTTGAAAAGAGATTTCTCCGCCTATCGACAGCAATACGATCAAGCTGTAGACGAACTAGGCGTTTACCGGATGACCTTCGATTTCCTTCGGGGTATAGACTGTCATTGCGATGTGGGCCAACTACTGGATCAAATCCTTCGGTACCTCTGCGATACCCTTCGGGCGCAGAATGGTTTCATCGGCCTATTCGACCAAAATCGCGCGCTCAATAGCTCCAGTTACAGAACCCAGCGGGATAGCGCGCCATTCCCGACCGAACGGTGGGCGGATGAGGGATTTCTTCCTCCCTACCTCCCCGGGCATATCTGGAAAACGATGTACCTGGAGCAAGGGCAGAGGATGGTGATCTCGTTAACCTTCGGCTCTCCGTTGAAAGCGCGGTATGAACGGCTGCTGGCCTTCTTTTTGGATGAAGTGAAGCCGATTTTCGAGTTGCTCGTCCGGAGCACCCTCACCTTTGGGAAAAGCCTTATCGATTCCTTGACACAGTTGAACAACCGCTGGTTTATGGAACAACGGTTGCAAGAGGAGTTCGAAAAGAGTATCCGGTATCGCTTTCCCCTCTCCTTCATTATGGCCGATATCGACGACTTCAAACGAATCAACGACACCTTTGGCCATCGGATCGGGGACGAAGCCCTTCGAATCATCGGCGCCCGTTTCCGGCAAAACATCCGTAAGTACGATATCGCGGCGAGATACGGAGGGGACGAGTTCGCGATCATCCTACCGAACACCGAACCCGAGCGCGCCTATATCGTCGCTGAGAAGATTCGAAAGAGCGTAGGGGAGATCACCGATATGCCTTTTCGCTTGACGATCAGCTTCGGCGTTGCCGGAACGGGTCGGATATGCTTTGCGAGTACGGAAGAGCTGGTTGCTGCGGCCGACGGCTCCCTCTATGAAGCCAAAGCGCAAAAGAAAAATCGGACGGTGGTCTACGATCACACCGCGCGCAATGAATGACAGGACGAAGGAAGGCAGCGTCCGAAATTCGGCGGGAGGAGACTTGGAAAAGCGTATAGACGAACGGATAGACATCCTAATCCAAGAGATGGTGAAAGAGATCGGGCAAGCGATACGGATTCCCTCTGTTCAAGGGCCTGCGGAAGCTGGCGCGCCTTTCGGTCGAGACGTCGCCAGGGCCTTGGAATTCGCGCTGTCCTCCGGCGAGAAAAAAGGCTTCGTGGTCAAGAACGTCGACAACTATGCCGGTCATATCGAGTTTGGCTCGAGCGGTAGGCTGTATGCCGCTCTGGGACATCTCGACGTAGTGCCGGTGGAGAAGGAAGGCGCCGATTGGTCTGTGCCCCCGTTCGAGGGGACCGTCAAGGATGGCGCCATCTGGGGAAGAGGCGCGAGCGACGACAAAGGCCCCACCTTCGCCGCGCTCTACGCGCTCTATGCGCTCAAACTCCTCGGGGTCGAACCGAAGAACCGCATACGCGTCATCTTGGGAACCAACGAAGAGACCGACTGGGGATGCGTTCAACACTACTTTCAGAAAGAAGCGTACCCGGATTTCGCGATCGTCCCGGATTCCGTGTTTCCGGGGGTTTTTGCCGAGAAGGGTATCTTAAGGCTCGATATGCGCGCCCCCCTCTGCCCGGCGGGTCCCACGGACCCCACCCCTATCGTTTCGAATCGTATTTTCATCGAAGGGGGCACGGCCCCGAACGTCGTTCCAAAAGAGACGAGGCTGCGGGTTATCAGCCGAAATCCGGAGATGATCGATCAAATGCTGCGCAACTTTCGGCCTGGGAATCAAGCGACCCTCACCTGGACCCGCAATCCGACCGGAGAGTTCGAGATTCTGTTTACGGGAGCCCCATTCCATGCCGCTCGGCCTGAAGGGGGCATCAACAGTATCGCCGCTTGCTTAGATTTTTGTCGTTCGTTGGGGCTCGCCCCGCTACTGAAAGAGCGGTTGAACCGTTTGTGGGACGCGATCGGTTACGATTACTCAGGGAAGAACGCGGGAATTTCTGGTCAGGACGGCCTTTCCGGCGCCCTCACCCTTAACTTGGGCACAATCGCCTGCGACGAGAGGGAGCTACGAGTCACCCTGGATATACGATACCCGGTATTCTTCGACAAGGGGCGCGTCTTTAAACAAATAGAGAGCGCCTTTCGCGATTTTTCCATACAGGAAAGCGGCTCTCTCGCCCCTTTATATGTCGACCCCAAAGGGCAACGGATGCGGCAGCTGCTGAGAATATACGAGGACTTCACGGGAGAGGCCGCGCCGCCGAAGGCGATCGGCGGGGGCACGTACGCGAGGGCGGTTCCATTGGGCGTCAGTTACGGCGCGCTCTTTCCGGGAGAAGAATCCTATGCGCACCGGGCGAACGAGCGAAAGTCGATCGCATCGCTCACGAGAGCCTGTAAAATATACGCGCGGGTGTTCTACGAATGGCTGACGGAATCGTAGGGGCGCTATAAACCGAGAGCCGAGAGCTCCTCGCGTCTTTCTCAATAGGCTGGGAACGCCAGCTTTTAAGTTGCCATGTTTTAAAAATAAAACAGGGTTCGCACGGAGGGCACAGAGGACACGGAGAGAAGATAGAATACATGCCGGACTAAAGTCCGGCGTTCCCAGAAAACAGGGTTCACACGGAGGGCACAGAGGACACGGAGAGAAGATAGATTACATGCCGGACTAAAGTCCGGCGTTCCCAGGGCGCTCTCAGGGCTTCGAAAAAAGGACAAAAGGCAGATTACGAGGTTTCGTGGGCTGGGAACGCCAACTTTTAAGTTGGCATGTTTTAAAAATAAAACAGGGTTCGCACGGAGGGCACAGAGGACACGGAGAGAAGATAGAATACATGCCGGACTAAAGTCCGGCGTTCCCAGAAAACAGGGTTCGCACGGAGAACGCAGAGGACACGGAGAGAAGATAGATTACATGCCGGACTAAAGTCCGGCGTTCCCAGGGCGCTCTCAGGGAGTTCCCGGAAAAAGAGAAGACATGCCGGACTAAAGTCCGGCGTTCCCAGGCCGTTCCCAGAGCTTCGTAAAAAGGACAAAAGGCGGATCGCGGGGTCGTTAAAAAACACTTACCCCGCGATACCCCGCGTAATCTCATCTTTTTTATTACGCTTCGATATTATACCCGCTCTAGAAATGGCCGATCGATTTGAGACCGTGCCCGGTGATCAGGCTCACCGTGGTCCCTTCCGGGCGCGACTCGCTCTCAAAAACGCGTTCGATGCCGGCGAAGGCCGTGGCGGAGGTCAATTCCATAAAGAAGCCTTTCTTGGCCATCTCTCGCCAGTTGCGTAGGATCGCCTCCTCGGTGACCGATAGGAGGGCGCCGCCGGTTTCTCGGACCACGCTCAGGATATGTTTTCCGTGAACGGGTTGCGCGATGGCGATCCCTTCGGCAACCGTGGGTTGTAACACGATGGAGATGGGTTTGGCGGATTGTTGTTCCCAAGCGGAGGCCAACGGATTACAGCTTTCCGTTTGTATGCCGATCAGTTTCGGCATTTTGTGGATGATCCCCGCCTGGATCAAGTCTTTGAAGCCGTTGTACACGCCGAGCAGGAGCGTGCCGTTGCCTATGGGGAGGATCAAAGAATCCGGCGCGGTCCATTCCATCTGTTCGACGATCTCGTATGCGAGGGTTTTGGTTCCCTGCAAAAAGTAGGGGTTGTAGACGTGAGAGGCGTAATAAGCGCGCTTCGCCTCTTCTAAGACCGCTTGCGCCGTCTCTTGACGAGAGCCTGGTATTTTCCGTAGGCGGGCGCCCAACATCCGCGCTTGTTCCATTTTAGCAGGCGAGGTCACCTGCGGTACGAAGACTTCGCATTCGATTCCGGCCGCGGTGGCGTACATCGCGATAGAGCAACCGGCGTTTCCGGACGAATCTTCGACCACGTTTTCAATCCTCATCGAACGGACGTAACTGATGAGTACGGAGGCCCCCCGATCCTTATAGGAGCCGCTCGGGAACAAGTGATCCTGTTTGACCCAAACCGGGTGCCCTAGGATGTCAAACTTCAGTAGGGGAGTGAACCCTTCCTCGAAAGAGACGATGTCTTCATCCGATTCGATGGGAATCGCCTCCCGATAGCGCCAAAGGTTGGCTTTCCGTTTTCGGATCTTATCGATCGGAAAACGCGCCTCGAACTCCAGTTCAAAGGGTTCTCCGCAGTCGGGGCAACGATAGGCCATCGAATCGGGAGCTGCCTTTTTACAGGTGGGACAGACCATTCGTATCAACGTGAGACCTCCCTTTTGCGTTTATTTCTTCGTGATGACTTCCATCACAGCGTTTTTTGCTTCCAGCGTGTCGCTCTCTAAGAAGAGCTTCACATACTCGCCCCACAATTTACGCCGGTTATCCGGATCGTAAACGTAGACCTTCCCGAACAACTCTATGATGCCGGTATCCCCTGTGTAGACGAACTCCCTGCATTCGGCGTACAAGTTCCCTTTGTAGATCTTGACCAGCTTGCCGGCTTCGTCGTTTTTTCCCTTGTACGTCTTGGCTCGGGTTTCGAAGTCCATAATATCGCAAAACACTTCCACCGTTCCCTCGCTCTCGCCCGGTTTGATGATGGTGTGGACATCTTTTTTGAGCGTCCCTTTTTCTTCGGTGAGGTCGTAGTCCAACTCGATGGCGGTGGCGCGACCGGTTTCGAACTCCACGAATATCCCCTGCTTGGCTTCCACCTTACGGTCTTCCCCACGTTCTCTGAGGATTTTGAAGAACTTTTCTGAAACCAGGCTGAACTCGCCTTTGATGATCTCGGCGTGATTGTAGAATTCGATGCGGTCATCGAAAAATTTGAACAGGTCCGCTTTAATATGGAGCGTATCTTCGCCCTCGGTTTGGGGGAAGGCGAAGAGCGGCAAGAGGAGCAGTAAAAATAGGAATAGGCCCTTTCTTTTCAAAGCTACCCGGCTTGTCGCCGGACACCTCCTTTATTTCTTGAGATAGTGACAATTCTCCTTGGTGGCTCTATCCGTTTTAACCGGAGCGAGTGCATATTTCGTTTAGCGCATGAAGCGGATGATGTCGAAATACGAGATATAGATGGCGAATCCGATCAGAAGGAAAAATCCGATGGTATGGATGTAGCCTTCGATTACGGGGTTGATCCTTTTTCTCGTGATCATCTCCAGGATGCTGAACACGATCCGTCCGCCGTCCAGCGCCGGTAACGGGAGCAGGTTGATGATGCCGAGGTTGAGCGTGATAAAGGCGAGAAGGAAGATCAGGGTTTCCAACCCCGCCCGAGACGCTTGCCCTATGATATTCACCAGTCCAATCGGGCCCGCGAAATCCTTGACGCTCGCTTTTCCGGAAAATAGATTGCGGATGATGCTTCCCATACTGGTCAACATCCCGTTTGTACGTTGGATGCCCAACCCGATCGCCTGCCAGAGGTTATCGGGATATAGGTTCTCATTGGCCGGATAGAACAGGCTGTTTTCCAGCGCTTCCGTGAAGTCTTGATAAGGCATTTCAAGTTGAGTCGGAAGGCCGTTCCGCTCCACGAGGACGGTGACCTTCTTGACGGAGGGTTGGCCATACTGATGGGTGACGAGGCCCCCGCGCGTCTCCAGGTAGGTGAAATAACGGTTTTCCTTTTGTGTGAAAGCGAAAAGGGTGAGGGCGGGATAAAAGTCTCCGCCCCGCTCGAGCTTCACCCCATTGATCGAGAGGATACGATCCTCTTTCATAAACGGATAGGCCGTGTCTTTTAAAGTGGTCGAAAGGGTGGAGTACACGATGCCGATCATCTTTTGAGGGTTCAGCGTGGTGAAGGCCTTGAGCGTTATCGGGACCGCTTCTCCGCCTTCGATCATGAGATCGACCGGCTGCTCGGTGAGGTTTTTCAAGTCCGCTATCGATAAGGGGATTCCGTTTATCGATAGAAGCGTTTTTCCTTCCAGGTTTGGTAAAGGTAACTCTGTTTCGAACACATAGTTGGTCTGCTCCGAGAAAACCTCGGGAACGATCTCCAACCGGTGGGTTTCACCTTTCCGGATGATCGTCGCCGTGAACCGTTCCTCCTTTTTCACCGCGTCGGAAAAGTCCTCCAGCCCGAATATCCTACGGCCGTTGACACGGTACAAAATATCTCCCGACCGTAACCCCGCGCGCTCCGCGGGGGTATCGAGCCCCACGCGTTCAACCGCGATGGTGGGGACGCCCCAGATGGCACAGGTCATCGTCATAAAGAGATAGCCGAACAGGATGGAAAAAAGCGGGCCGGAAAACGCGATCAAAAACCGCTGCCAAGCCGGTTTCGCATAGAAATAGTCCTGGCGCTCCTCCGGGGGGGTATGATGGGTTTCCGTCGGGTCTTCACCCGCCATACGCACGTATCCCCCCAACGGAAAGATATTGATGCGATACTCAATCCCGTCCTTACCCGTTCTAGAATAGATCTTCGGGCCAAATCCTATTCCGCATTGGAGGATCTTCACTTTGAACAGTTTCGCGAAAAGAAAATGTCCAAGTTCGTGGACTAGCACCACAATCGTTAGAATCACAAGAAACAAGATGATTTCCAAAATGCTTCTCCTTTACCGCCGATTTCTTTCGTGGAATCCCGCGCGCGTATCCTGGATTTGATGCGCGCCGTTCCAGACGCGAGAGCGGATACTGACGCTAGGCAAACTCGAGCGCATCCGATCGCTGACGCCTGATCGTCGAATGAGCGCTAATCTCCGATCGGAAGGTGGATTTTCAACACCGTTCCCGGTAAGAGGTACATATCGATCACCCCGGGGTTGTCGCGTTTGATCTCTTCCACCGTCACACCGTAGGCCTTTGCAATCCCGATGAGCGTATCGCCTTTTTGTATGACGTAATCGAAATAATAGGGTTGGGTCAGGGTCCGCCAAGCTGGGTCCAGATTGACATTCCCATACTTCATCGCCCAAAAAATGTACGGCAGCGGGGAAATATCCAAGATTCTGATCCCTGGGACGGTTTTTTCCAGCTGGTCCCGAGGGCCGAAAAAGCCGATTCTCTGGGGTTTGTCGAAGGTTCTCATAATCAGTCGCTCGCCCTTCGGCTTCGTCAAATCGAGGAAATAGGGCTCCCCCCACACGGAAAAGAAGTCGGCGGGCGAACGGAATCGTATCTCTCCATCGACGATATCCAGGGCGGAGGCTGCCCGCTCCAACAACTTCCGGATGCTGGAGTTGTCCAGAAACAACGTGCCGAACACGTCTCTTTCGAAAAAAGCGATCGTTTCCTGGGGCGTCGCCTGAAGCGGCAGACTCCGTTGGCAGAAGATCGCCAAATCCATCGGAAACAGGTTATTCATCATGATCCCCATCATACTATAGAAGGGGATTTCATAAAGAAAGCATTTTCCGTCGGGATCGATCGGGAGGGGTTGCTCCGTCCAGCGCGAAAAGTCCGCTTGAAGTGTTTTCAGGCCCTCAGGGATCTCTTTTTCCGTCGGAATCTTCATTTCGGTGATCAGTAGGCCGTATTCCAGATCGACTCGATAGATTGCGGTCTTTCTCGGGATGACCATCGTTTTGGACCGCAGGCTCTCCGGCACGATGCTGAAGTCCGGATTGTCCACGACGAGGACGATAGCGTCGTAGGAGAGGAAGGTTACCTCTTTGCGAAGCCGCTCATACCAGTTGGAAGGCGTTTCGGTGATGTTGGCGAACAGGATGTTTTTCTTGCCGATCGTCCGAGGGTAATAGAGCCTCGATCCTGACGTCTCTTGGCTATCGGTGGCCACGATCTTGACGGACGCGGGAAGCGATTGCGCGATCGCGGAAACGCCGGCGGCCAAATCCGTTCGTGTCGGCAGCGCGGCCTCTATTTCGAGCATCTCGAAGAGCGCGTTCCAGGGCGTTTTATCCGGAGTGGGCGAAAAGATTTGAGAGTACAGCCCGAACAGCGTGGTCACTTGGGTATTCCCGCTGCACACCACGATCTTCTCGGCGCCGGTGTACTGGTTATTCAAAAAATAGCGCAACCGGAAGGCTTGCTCCGGAAAGGCCTCTTGCGCTTGAACGACGGCGAGATAGAAGACTTGTCCGAATCCAAGCGCGCACGAGAGTACGAAAACCCATAAGAACACAGGTATGCTTTTCTTCATGCCGTCCTCCTCTTCAAAGAAACGGAAGGAGTCCCCGCAACGTTTCTTCGGAGTAATTTCGTAGAACCCTAGATTATAACACTCTCTATCGCGAATTGTATCCTTTGGCGTGGGTCAAGTTATGAGGTGTAATCAAAAAACAGGCTCTTCGACAATTTACAAGACGTACTTAATAAACAACTTTTATCGTAATAATTCTGTAGACCCATAGACCGCTTCGATAATCCGCTCTAATCGCATATTCGTCCACCTGGCGGTCTCTTTTTATTTCTCGTATTTTAATTTATATTTTTCGGATCCCGACTTTCGACCGGTTTTGGAGAAAAAGGGAAAAAATAAGAAAAAACAACGCTGAAACCCGCATGAAATCGTTGAAAATTTTGGATTTTTAGAAAG